>Ga0209023_10000450_pt1 | contig 62817 bp, 59 predicted proteins | sample LakOneMetagenome_FD_187468 | JGI IMG/M metagenome (GOLD analysis project Ga0209023, IMG submission 187468) | Freshwater and sediment microbial communities from Lake Erie, Canada (SPAdes) (version 2) | ecosystem: Environmental > Aquatic > Freshwater > Lentic | place: Lake Erie, Canada...
CGCTGATCGCGGACCGCGATGGCTTGCAGGCCAAGCTCGAGCGCACGTCGATCCGCATGCCGTTTGACGGCAACATCCTGACGCTGCACCTGAAGAACCGGCTCAACAGCTATCTCGAGGCCGGCAAGCCCTTTGCGTCGGTCGAAAATACCGGCTACGTGACGGCGCAGGTGCAGATCCCGCAGTCCGACCTGCAGTTCATCAACATCGGCATGGAGGCGCGGGCCCGCCCGACCTCATGGTTCTTCGATGAATTCAAGGGCCGCGTGGTCCAGATCGACCGCAACGTCACGGTCGACAGTTCGATGGGCGCCTGGGTGAATGTCATCGTGTTGTTCGACAACAAGGACGGCCGATTGCATACGGGCGCGACCGGACAGGCGAAGGTGGGCTCGGTGACGTTGCCGGTGTGGCAGGCGTTCACGCTTTCGGTCGAGCGCTTCTTCCGCGTCGAATTCTGGTCCTGGCTGCCGTAGGTGCCGGCCGCGGGCGTCGTCGCGCTGGCGATATGGCCAGCGCGCGGCGGCGCGGCTTACGCGGGTTTCTCGGTTTGGCGGCGCACGGCTTCGGCCGCCGCCTGCACGGCTTGCGCATCGCCGAGGTAGCGGCTCGAGCGGCGCCTGAGTTGCGCATCCAGTTCGTACAGCAGCGGAATGCCGGTCGGGATATTCAACTCGACGATCTCGCTCTCCGACAGTCCGTCGAGCATCTTGACCAGCGCGCGCAGGCTGTTGCCGTGCGCCACCACCATGACATCGCGGCCCGCATGCAGCTCGGGCGCGATGCGTTCATTCCAGCACGGCAGCACCCGCGCGAGCGTGTCCTTCAGTGATTCGGTCGCCGGCAATTGTTGCGCCGGCACCTGCGCGTAGCGCGAATCGAATCGCGGGTGGCGCGGGTCGTCGGCGGTGAGCGCCGGCGGCGGCGTGTCATAGCTGCGGCGCCAGACCTGCACCTGCGCCGCGCCGTATTTCTCGACCGTCTGCGCCTTGTCGAGGCCCTGCAGCGCGCCGTAGTGGCGTTCATTCAGGCGCCAGTCGCGCTGCGCGTCCAGCCAGAGCAGCTCGAGCTGCTCGAGGATCAGCCATTCGGTGCGGATCGCACGCTTGAGCACCGACGTGAACACGACCTGTGGCCGGAGTTTCTCGCGTGCGATTTCGCGCCCCGCCTGGCGGGCTTCCTCGATGCCCTGCGGCGAGAGGTCGACGTCGGTCCAGCCGGTGAACAGGTTCTCCAGGTTCCACGTGCTCTGGCCGTGGCGTACGAGCAGCAGCTTGCCGGGCACGGTTGCTCCTTGCGTGTGTGTCGGTATGAAACTACTGCGCGAGATTGCGCAACGCTTCGGCGCCGGCCATCAGCGCCGCGAGGTCGGGCGAAGCGCTGACGCGCAGTTCGCGCAGCGTCGCGAGCCATTGTTGCCCCGGAGGACCCAGCCTTTCGATCCAGCGCTCGCGCGCCGCCCCGTCGCCGGCATGTTCGCGCATTGCGCGCCGCGCCAGTTCGCGCTGGCCGTCGAGGCAGGCCGTGTACAGGCGTTCGCGCGCGACAGCCTGCCAGCTGCCGGTGGTGCGCAGCAGGCGGATCGCTTCGGCGAGCCAGTCGATGCCCAATGCGGCGGCGGTTTGAAAGTACTGCGTTGCCACCGTCTGCAATGGACGGCGCAGCTGCAGTGAAATCGTGGCGAGATCCGGCGTGGCGCGCAACGCGGCCAGCGCCGCGAGCCGGCCGGCGAGCGCGGGCGGCAACCCCGCCGCCTCCTGCTGCGCGCGCAACTCGCGATAGCGCGCACCGGCAATGCCCGGCAACGCATCCGGGAGCATTTGCTCGACTTCGCGGAATGCCGGCGCCAGGCGCGCCACCTCGGCGCCGATGTCGGTGTCGCCACGGGCCGTGCGCGCCAGCAGCAGGCGACGCGTCAGCTGTTCGACGTAGTCGCGCGTCGCCAGCAGCGCTTCGTACTGCGCGGCGGGCGCCGTGCGGTTGTCGAGCGCTTCGATGGCGGCCCACAATCCGCGCAGCCCGGCGCTGTCGCGCGCAATCGTGTACGCGCGCGCCACTGCCGCGGTCGCCGCGCCGGTCTGCGAGGCCATGCGCGTGACGAATCCGGGATCCATGCGATTGAGGATGCTGTTGGTCGTCGCGGTCGCGATCAGCTCGCTGCGCAGCCGATGATGCGCGATGCGAGTCGCGAAACGCCGCCGCCAGCGCTGCGGGAAATAGCGTTCGAGTTCGCCGGCCATGTAGGGGTCGGCGGCGATATCGGCTTCTGTCAACGCGTGGTTGAGCGCGATCTTGCCGTAGGCGAGCAGCACCGCGAGCTCCGGCCGCGTCAGGCCGCGGCCGCGCACCATGCGCTCCTCGATGTCGGAATCGCTCGGCAGGAATTCGAGTGCGCGATTGAGTTCGCCTTCGCGTTCCAGCAGGCGCAGCAGTTGTTGATGGTCGCCGAGGTCGGCGACGCTGCGCTGCTCGAGCAGGCTGATCGCCTGGCTCTGCAGGTAGTTGTTGCGCAGCACCTGCTCGGCGACTTCGTCGGTGACGCTGGCCAGCAGCGCGCGCCGCCGGGCGCCGGCGGGGGCGGGGCTGCCGCGCAGTTTGCCTGCCAGCATGATCTTGAGGTTCACTTCGATGTCCGACGTGTTCACGCCGGCCGAGTTGTCGACGAAGTCGGTATTGATGCGGCCGCCGGACTGCGCGTATTCGATGCGCCCGCGTTGCGAACAGCCGAGATTGCCGCCTTCGCCGATGACGCGTGCGCGCAGCTGCGCGCCATTGATGCGCACCGCGTCATTGGCGCGGTCGCCGATCTCGCCGTTGCTCTCGTCGCTCGCCTTGACGTAGGTGCCGATGCCGCCGTTCCACAGCAGGTCGACGCGCATCCTGAGGATCGCGCGCACGACATCCTGCGGCGCCGCGCGTTCGTGGTCGAGGTCGAGCAGGGCGCGCGCCTGCGGCGTCAGCGCGACGCTTTTCTGCGATCGCTCGAGGATCACGCCGCCGGGCGAGAGGCAGCCGCGGTCGTAGTCGTTCCAGCTCGAGCGCGGCAGCCTGAACAGGCGCGCGCGTTCGCGAAACGAGCGGCGGGCGTCCGGATCCGGGTCGATGAAGATGTGGCGATGATCGAACGCGGCCTGCAGCCGGATGTGCGGCGAGAGCAGCATGCCGTTGCCGAACACATCGCCCGACATGTCGCCAATGCCGGCCACCGTGAACGGCTCGCGCATGATGTCGCGCCCCAGCTCGCGGAAGTGCCGCTTGACGCATTCCCATGCGCCGCGCGCGGTGATGCCCATCTTCTTGTGGTCGTAGCCGGCCGAACCGCCCGATGCGAACGCGTCGCCCAGCCAGAAGCCGTATTCGGCCGAAATCGCGTTCGCGACGTCGGAGTAGCTCGCGGTGCCCTTGTCGGCCGCGACGACGAGGTAGGGGTCATCGCCGTCCCGCCGTCGCACGCGCTCCGGCGGGTGCACCTTGCCGTCGACGATGTTGTCGGTCACTTCGAGCAGGCAACGGATGTAGGCCTGGTAGCAGGCCAGCACGACGCGCGCGCGCTCATCGGGTGGAGCGCCTGCGCCAAGCCGCCGCGCGACAAACCCGCCCTTCGCGCCGACCGGCACGATCAGCGTGTTCTTGACGTGCTGCGCCTTCATCAGGCCCAGCACTTCGGTGCGGAAATCCTCGGGCCGTTCCGACCAGCGGATGCCGCCGCGCGCAATCAGGCCACGGCGCATGTGCACGCCTTCGACGTGCGTCCCGTGCACGAAGATCTCGAACTCCGGCCGCGGTTCGGGCAGGCCCGGGATCGCGCGCGGCTGCAGCTTGAACGCCAGCGGCCGGCGCAGCTCGTCGCTGCGGAAATAGTTCGTGCGCAGCGTCGCGAGCACCACGGCGAGGAAGCTGCGCAGGATGCGATCATCGTCAGGGTTCCGCACCTCGCCGATCGCGTGGCGCAGTCGCTGCTCGATCGCCTTCGCAGTGCGCTGCGCGCCGCGGCCGTCGGCAGATGGATCGAGGCGTTGTTCGAACAGCCGCCACAGGTCACGCGCGATATGCGAATGCGCGTGCAGCACGCGCTCCATGTTTGCCTGGCTGAAGGGCAGGCCGGTCTGCAGCAGGTAGCGGCAGCAGGCGCGCAGCACGCGTGTCTGCGCAACGGTCAGGCCGGCGCTGACAATCAGCCGATGGAATCCGTCACTGTCGAGCTCGCCAGCCAGCACCGCCGTGTAGGCAATGTTGAGCTGTTCCTCGAGCGCGGCGCCGTCGGCCTCGTGCAGCCCCGCGCCCTCCAGCTCGAAATCCTGGATCCACGCCGACGCAGCGCCGGGGCGGTGCAGCTCGTAGGGACGTTCGGCGATGATGCGCAGCCCGAAACTCTCGAGGATCGGCAGCGCTTCGGAGATCGGCAGCGGTTCGCCATGGCGCAGCAGCCGAAGGTGCGGGCGCGCATGTTCGCCCTTCGCGGGCAGGCGCAGCCGCAATTGTCCCGCGCCGGCGGCCGCCGGGCTGTCGATATCGGCGATGTCCTGTACAGCCTGGGCTGGCGCGACATCCTGCTGGTAGGCCGCTGGAAATCCGCCGCCGTAACGCCGATCGAGCGCCGCGGCCGTGGATTCGTCGTGCATCCCGCGCAGCGCTTCGTGCACGCGCTCACGCCACGTGACCAGCGCGGCATCGAGCTCACGCTCGAGCGTGCGCCGGCGGACCTGGATCTCGGCATCGCCGGCGACGCGCACCGTGACGTGGAGCTGTGCGAGCGGGCCGTCGCCGACCGCGAGCGATGAATCGAGCTGGCCGCCGCCGAGCGCGCGCTGGAGCACCGCTTCGATGCGCCGGTGGCCGCCGTTGTCGAGCCGCTCGCGCGCGACGAATACCAGGCAGGACCAGAAGTGCCGCAGCTTGTCACGGCGCATGACGAGGCAGACGCCGCGCGCGCGCTCGTGCAGCGCGAGGACCGAGCGCGCACAGGCGCGCAGGTCTGCGGCGGATGACTGGAACAGTTCATCGCGCGGCAGGTTCTCGAGGATGCTGACCAGGCGCTTGCCGTCATGGCTCGAGGGCCTGAACGGGAACGACTCGATCACGCGCGCCACTTTCAGGCGCAGCAGCGGTACCGTGCGCGGATCGGCGTGGTAGGTGTTCGAGGTCCACAACCCTCGGAATTGCGCCTCGCCGCACAAACGGCCGCGCGCGTCGAATTCCTTGATGGCGACGACGTCGAGGTAGCCCGGCCGATGCACGGTCGAGCGATGGTTGGCCTTCGTGACGACCAGCAGTTCATGCGCGGCCTGCAATGGCGCCAGCGCCGGCGGCGGCATGTTGCGAACCACGCCGAGCTCGCTGCCCGCGATCGATACGAGGCGGGCGCCGCCCCGGGCGCGTTGCACCCGGCTGCGGCGAAAGCCGAGGAACGTGAAGTGGTTGTCCTCCATGTACTCGAGGAGCGCCGCGCTCTCGCGCACGATGGCGGCGGGAAAGGGCGGAGGGTTCGCGGCCAGTTGCTCGCAGATGCCGCGCGCGGCCTGGCGCATGGCCTGCCAGTCGTTGCAGGCGTGGCGCACGTCGTCGAGCGCCGAGCGCAATCGAGCCTGCAGCGCTTCGGCATCCTGTGCATTGGCGATGCGGTCGATGCGCAGGTACTGCCACGATTCATTGATTGCCGTGCGCGCACCACGCCGCTCGCCGAATCGCAACAGCCGTCCGCCTGCGCCGCGCACCGCGCTGAGGATCGGATGCGCGATGAGCTGCACGTTGTAGCCGGCTTCGGCCAGCACGAGGCCGAGCGTGTCGACGAGGAAGGGCATGTCGTCGGTGACCAGTTCGACGACAGAGAAGGCGTGTCCGCGCGCGCCGCCAATCGTCGGACTGCTGACGCGCAGCAGCGTCTGCCGGGGATGGCGCCGCGCGCCAAACTGGAGCTGCGACTCGGCTGCCGCGCGCAGCGGTGCGGCGCCCGCGGAGCGCCAGTCACCGGGCGGGAGGCTCGTGCGCCAGGCACGCAGCAATCGCGTGGCCAGTTGCCGATGGCGCGATCCGCGCGCCTGCGGCCGGTGCCGCGCCTGCGCTTTCTTCATGGTGCCCCTTCCGCCATGTGCGAATCGTACCACTACACCGGCAAGCGCGGCCTTACGGGCTGTTCACACTTTGGCCTGGCGCGCGTTCATGGGCGCGCGCCAGGTAGGCCTCGCTCTGCATCTCGACCAGGCGGCTGGCGGTGCGCCGGAAATCGAATGCGAGGCGCTCGCCACGGTACAGTTGCGTCGGCGCCGCGGCGGCCGACGCGATCAGCTTGACGCCGCGATCGTAGAACTCATCGACGAGGCTGATCAGCCGTCGCGCCGCATCGTCCTGCGTCGCGTCCAGAAGCGGAATGTCGCTGACGAAGACCGTGTGGAAGGCATCGGCGAGCTCGGCGTAGTCATCGGCGCTGCGCGCGCCACCGCACAGCGTCGCAAAACTGAAGCACGCGACGCCGCCCGCGCGCCGTTGCGCGTTGATGTGGCGGCCATTGATGAGCAGGTGACGGCCCGATTCACCGTGCTTGCCGGCGAGTTCCGCGTACAGCGCCGCGAAGCGTGCCGGCGTTGCGGCATCGTTGCGGTCGAGCCAGACCGGAGCCTGCCGCAGCTGTCGCAATCGATAGTCGGTGCCGGCGTCGACTTCCAGCACGTCGAGTTCCCGCTCCAGCACCGCGATCGCGGGCAGGAAGCGCGCGCGTTGCAGGCCGTCGCGATACAGGCCGGCCGGCGGCACGTTCGACGTGAACACGAGCGTGACGCCCTCGCGCAGCAGCGATTCGAACAGGGTGCCGAGCAGCATCGCATCCGCGATGTCGTTGACCTGCAGTTCATCGAGGCACCACAGGCGCGCGCGCCTCGCCATGCGGCGCGCCACGATGCCGACCGGTGCTTCGCGCGCGCCAGTGGCGGCGAGCGCCGCATGGAGTTCGCGCATCAACTGGTGGAAATGCTGCCGCCGCGCGCCGCCGCCGACGGAGGCGAAGAAAAGATCCATCAGCCAGGTCTTGCCGCGCCCGACGCCGCCCCACAGGTAGACGCCTCGCACCGCCGCGCCGCCCGCGCGCGCGCCCAGGCGCCGACGCAGGCGATCGAGCCAGGCCGCGCCGCCTTGCTGCGCGCGGAATTGCTGTCTCAATCGTTCGAGGCGCGCCACCGCGGCGAGTTGCGCGGCGTCGGAGCGCCAGCCGCGCGAGCGCAGCTCGCGCTCGTAGATCGCGGGCAGGCGACTGGCAGCGGGATCGCCCACTACATGTTCTGGTAGTTTGGACCCGACCCGCCTTCGGGCGTGGTCCACGTGATGAGGCGGTACGGATCCTTGATATCGCAGGCCTTGCAGTGCACGCAGTTCGCGGCGTTGATCTGCAAGCGCCGGCTGCCATCGTCGGCCGTCAGGATTTCGTAGACCGCGGCCGGGCAGAAGCGGGTGCAGGGATTGTCGTACTCGCGCGCGCAGCGGTCGGCGCAGATGCTGGTATCGGCGACGTGCAGGTGCACGGGCTGGCTTTCTTCGTGCGCGGTCGATGCCAGGTAAACGGCCGCCGTGCGATCGCGCGGCGCCAGCGTTCGCTCATGCCAGTCGGCGCGTGCCGGCGGCGCTGCGCCCGGTGGATCGATGACGCGCAAGGTCTGGTCGTTGGCGATGTGCTTCAGCGTCCACGGCGTGCGGCCGCCGAGCAGGGTCTCGAGCCCTGCGTTCGCCAGCCCCAGCCACAGGCCGCGCTTGAATCCGGGCTTGATGTTGCGCACCGCATGCAGCGATCGGCCGCCCGGCGATGCGCGCCACGCCGCATCGAACCCTTCCGGCGACGAATGCGCCTGCAGGTGCTCGGCCGCGAGCATGCCCGATCGCATCGCCTGGTGGATGCCTTTGATGCGCGCGGCATCGAGCGTGCCCGCGGCATCGCCGATCAGCAGCGCGCCGGGCATTTCCATGCGCGGCAGCGATTGCGCGCCGCCGGCGGCGATCGAGCGCGCGCCGTAGGCCAGCAGCTCGCCGCCGTCGAGCAGCGAGCGCATCGTCGGATGCGTCTTCAATTGCTGGAAGGCCTCGAAGGGCTGGAATCGTGGATCGGCGTAGTCGAGGCCGATGACCAGCCCGATGTAGATGCGGTCATTCTCGAGGTGGTAGATGAAACCTCCGCCGAACGTATCGCGCGGCATCGGCCAGCCAATCGTGTGCTGGACGAGGCCGGCGTGGCCGCGACCCGCGGGGAGCTGCCACAGTTCCTTGAATCCGAGTGCGAAGGTCGGCGGCGAACGATCGGCATCGAGACGGTAGCGCGCGATCAGCTGCTTGCTGATGCTGCCGCGGCAGCCTTCCGAGAACACCGTGATGGGCGCGAGGATCTGTGCACCCGGCGCGTAGTTCGGTCCTTCGCTGCCGTCGCGCGCACGCCCCATGTCGCCGAGCTGCACGCCGCGCACGGCGCCCGCCTCGTTGAACAGGGCCTCGCTGGCCGCGAAACCGGTGAAGATGTCGACGCCGGCGGCTTCGGCCTTCGCGCCCAGCCATGGCACCAGCTGCGAGATCGAGACGATGAAGTTGCCGTGGTTGCGCTGCTGCGGCGGCGTCGGCAGCCGATAGCTGCCACGCTCGGTCAGGAAGCGGAATTCGTCGCGCTGCACCGGCACGCAGGTCGGCGGCGGCGCGGACCGCCAGTCCGGCACCAGCGCATCCAGCGCGACCGGATCGAGCACCGCGCCCGATAGCGAGTGCGCGCCGAGGCTCGCGGCCTTCTCGACCACGCAGACGGACCGGTCGGGATTCAGCTGGCGCAGCCTGAGCGCGCAGGCGAGCCCGGCGGGACCCGCGCCCACGATCGCCACGTCGTACTCCATGACATCCCGTTCAGTGCCTTCGCTCATGCTTCCCGTCCTGCTGCATCGATTTCGCCCGTGCCGGCAAGGATGGCGGCGCGCGCCGCGTCGCGCAAGGCCGCGGCGCCATCCGGGTGGCTCGGCTGCGGCCACAGTGTTGCCAGCGCGGTCACCGTGATGCGGCCCGGGCGTGGCAGGAACTGGCCGGGCTCCAGGCAATGACGCGTGCCGAGGATGGCCACCGGCACGACCGGCGCGCCCGAGCGTTCCGCGGCCGCGAACGCCCCGGTGTGGAAGCGCAGCAGTCCCGGTTCGCGCAGGAAGGTTCCTTCCGGAAAGAAGGCCAGCGAATCACCGCGTGAAGCGCTGCGGATGACGCGCAGCGCATCGCTCGAGCCGCCCGAGCGGTTGCCGCGCGTGACGAAATGCGCGCCGATCCGGCGCAGCAGGAATCCCGCCCCTGGAACCGACGCCATTTCGCGCTTGATGACGAAGCCGAATCGCGGCGGCAGAACGGCGCACAACACGATGCCATCGAGGTAACTGCAATGGTTGGCGACGACGATGCAGGGATCCGGCAGGCCGACAGTCCACTGCACGCGCACCGGCATGGCCATCACGGCGAGCACGGCGCGGCCCACCCATCGGACCAGGCGCCGGCGTCCGGCCAGCGTCGGGACCAGCGCGAGCGGCAGCAGCGACAGCAACGCCAGCAGCAGGAAGGCCGTCACGGCGTACAGGGCATAAATCAGCTGGAATGGCAGCAGCGCCGGGCTGACCTTGGTGCGCTGCGTGGCTGCGGGTGGCGTCACGAATTGGGTGGCTTCAGTCGCTGAATTGTGTGACCCAGGTCTCCCTATATTAGCCGTTGGCGTGGTTGTGAGTCCCATCACACCGCCTGACCGCCCCCCCTTTGCATACTGGCAGCCGCCAGCCAATCCGCCACCGCACCAGGAACTGCATTGAGCAGACATGCAACAGTAGCCGCCGAGCCAGCCGCCGAAATCGTCGATCCGATCATCGGCCGTTTCCTCGATGCGGTCTGGATGGAGCGCGGATTGTCGCCGAACACGTTGGCCGCCTATCGCGCCGACCTGATCGCGCTGTCGCGCTGGCTCGCGCAACGCAATCTCGTGCTGGCGCGCACCGGCCGCGCCGACGTGCTGGCCTTCATCGCCGCTCGCGCCGCGGGCGGTTCGCGACCGCGCTCGACCGCGCGGCAGCTGTCCTCGTTTCGCCGCTTCTTCCGCTACCTGATGCGCGAAGGCGTCGTGCGCGAGGATCCGACATCACAGATCGCGATGCCGCGCATCGGCCGCTCGCTGCCGAAATCGCTGACCGAAGCCGAAGTGGAATCGCTGCTGCTGGCGCCGACCGTCAGCGACCCGCTCGGCAACCGCGACCGCACGATGCTCGAGGTGCTCTACGCCACGGGCCTGCGCGTCTCGGAGCTGGTCAGCCTCCGCGTCGACCAGGTGAACCTGACGCAGGGCGTGCTGCGAGTGCAGGGCAAGGGCAACCGCGAGCGGCTGATTCCGCTGGGCGAGGAAGCCGTGCGCTGGCTCACCGGCTTCATCGGCAGCCCGCGCGCCGAGATCCTGCTCGAGCGCAGCACCGACTACCTGTTTCCGACGCGCCGCGGCGACCGCATGACGCGCCAGGCGTTCTGGCACATCATCAAGCGCTACGCGCGCAAGGCGAGCGTCGACCACGACCTGTCGCCACACACGCTTCGCCATGCTTTCGCGACGCACCTGCTGAACCACGGCGCCGACCTGCGCGTCGTGCAGATGCTGCTCGGCCACAGCGACCTGTCGACGACGCAGATCTACACGCACGTGGCGCGCGAGCGCATGAAGGAACTGCACGCCGAGCATCATCCGCGGGGTTAGCGCGCGGAAAGGCCCCGGCGAACCTCGGGAGCGTGCGGCGGTCCAATCTTCGCTCTGTTAGAATCCACCCCCATGCAAACCAGCACGCGCCTGCGCTTTGGCCTGGCCACATTGGCTCTCGGCGTGGCATTGACGCTGCGCGCCGCCAGCGCGCCGTCACCGGCGGCAACGACGGCCACGCCTGCAGCTCCCGCAGCCCAGGCCGCCGCCGCGCCGGCGACGCTCCAGCCGGCATCCGACGCTGAACTCGCCGCGGTCGCCGCGCACATTCCCGGCGCCAAGGTCGCAGACCTGCGCGCGACGCCGATCCCGGGCATTTTTGAATTCCGGCAGGGCGCCGAACTCGTGTACGTGACGGCCGACGGACGCTACGGCTTCGCCGGCGACCTGTACCGGCTTGCAGACCGCAACAACCTCAGCGATGCGCGCCGGCGCGAACTGCGCCTCGACCTGCTGCGCAACGTGCCCGAGGCATCGATGGTGGTGTTCGCACCGCCGCAGCCCAAGTACACGATCACGGTGTTCACCGATGTCGACTGCGCGTACTGCCGCGAGCTGCACAAGAACATCGCCGAGTTCAACCGCCTCGGCGTCAAGGTGCGCTACCTGTTCTTCCCGCGCAGCGGACCGAACACCTCGAGCTGGTCGAAGGCCGAGCAGGTGTGGTGCGCGCCCGATCGCCGCGAGGCACTGACCGAAGCGAAGCGCGGTGTCGCGCTGAAATCAGCGGTCTGCAACCCGAATCCGGTCGCCTCGCAATATGCCCTCGGCCGCGCCATCGGGCTCACCGGCACGCCGGGCATCGTCACGGAGTCGGGCGACCTGCTGCCGGGCTACGCGCCCCCGGACGAACTCGTGCAGGAATTGCAGGCGGACAAGCCCCGCGGCTAGCGCTCGCGGCGGGGCGCGCTGCTCAGCGCTCCAGCAGTTTCAACTTGTCGGGCTTGCCTTCCCATTCCTTGGCATCGGCCGGCGGCGTGCCACGCTCGGAAATCACCGGCCATTGCTTGGCCAGTTCGGCGTTCAGCGCCGTGAATTTCTCCTGGCCGGCGGGCACTTCCTCTTCCGAGAAGATGGCCTCGACCGGGCATTCCGGCTCGCACAACGTGCAGTCGATGCATTCATCCGGGTCGATGACCAGGAAGTTCGGCCCGGCGTGGAAGCAATCCACCGGGCAGACTTCCACGCAGTCCATGTACTTGCACTTGATGCAGTTTTCGGTGACGACGAAGGTCATGGGGGCTCCGGATAAGGCTGCGCTATTGTGCCAAAGGTCGCCGCCAGCGCAAGCCTCGTGCAGACATGAGCTTTGACCGGACAGGCCCTAAGTGCGCGTGCGGGGCGCAGCGTGCTGGATGTCGTGGAAGTGGACGCGCTCGCGACCTTCGCGCCGGTCGGCCAGGTGGCGCTCGAGCGCGAAATGGATGCTGGCGAACGCAATGTCGCCCCACGGGATGTCCTTTTCCTCGAACAGCGCCGTCTCCAGGCTCTCGGCGCCGGCGCCATGCTGCCCATCCAGCATGCGGGCCCGGAACATGACATGCACCTGCGCCGCATGCAGCACGTTGACGATGCTCAGCAGCGGGCCGACTTCGACTTTCGCCATCGCTTCCTCGGTGGTCTCGCGCGCGGCCGCGTCATGCATCGATTCGCCGATCTCGAGGAAGCCCGCGGGCGAGGTCCAATAGCCGCGCCGCGGCTCGATTGCGCGGCGACACAGCAGCAGGCGGCCTTCCCATTCGGGCACGCAGCCGACAACCACGCGCGGGTTTTCATAATTCACGGTGCCACAGTGCTCGCAGACCGCGCGCGGCAGCTGGTCGCCGGGCGGAACCCGCCGGACGACTGCGTGGCCGCAGTTGCTGCAGAACTTGATGCTCGACATGCCAGGGCGTCGCCTGCGATCGCTGGAATTCAGGTATCGTACCGGAATTGCCCCACGGCCTCGTGGCGGAACTGGTAGACGCAGTCGACTCAAAATCGACCGGGCTTGCCCATCTCGGTTCGACTCCGAGCGAGGCCACCAAATTTCCTGGAATGCGCCGCAGCGACTTCGAATATTCCTTGCCGGCAGAGCTGATCGCGCAGGCGCCGCTCGCGCAGCGCTCGGCCAGCCGTTTGCTGGTGCTGGATGGCCAGGACGGGCGTTGCGCCGACCGCGCGATGGCCTCGCTCCCCGGGCTGCTGGCCCCGGGCGACCTGCTGGTATTCAACGACACGCGCGTGCTGCCCGCACGCCTCGCGGCGCGGCGCGCCAGCGGTGGGCGCGTCGAGATATTCCTCGAGCGGCCCGTCCGTGACTGCATCGCACTGGTGCAGACGCGCGCCAGCAATCCGCTGCGGGCCGGCGAAACACTGCAAACCAGCGGGGGTCCGGTGCGCCTGCTCGAGCGCCACGACGACCTGTGGGAGCTGGAGCTGCCGCAACCCGTGGTCGAATTCTTCGAGCGTTGCGGGGCCGTGCCGCTGCCACCGTACATCTCGCGCGCTGCCGACCCGCAGGACCGCGAGCGTTACCAGAGCCTGTTCGCGCGCGTTCCGGGCGCGGTCGCGGCGCCGACCGCCAGCCTGCACTTCGATGAATCGCTGCTGGCCGCGCTCGCCGCGCGCGGCGTGCAGCGGGCGCAACTCACGCTGCACGTGGGCGCCGGCACCTTCCATCCGGTGCGCAGCGAGAACATCGACGAACATCGCATGCATGCCGAGTGGTTCGACCTGCCCGCCGACACCGCGGAGGCGATCGCACTCACGCGCGGCGCCGGTGGCCGCATCATCGCCGTCGGCACGACGGTGGCGCGCGCACTCGAGGCGAGCGCGCGGGGCGAGGGCCACGTCGTCGCGGGCCAAGGCGAGACGAAGCTGTTCATCACGCCGGGGTTCCGGTTTCGCGTCATCGACGGACTCGTGACGAATTTCCATTTGCCGGGATCGACCTTGCTGATGCTGGTGGCGGCCTACGCCGGCCGGGAGGCGGTGCTCGCCGCGTACCAGCACGCCATCGCGCAGCGTTATCGTTTCTTCAGCTATGGTGATGCGATGCTGATCTGGCCAGCCGCGGGCGTAAGAGCGTGAAGCTGCGCTTCGACGTGTTGCACACGCATGGCGCTGCGCGCTGCGCACGGGCGCACCTGCCGCACGGCACGGTCGACACGCCGGCGTTCATGCCGGTCGGCACCTACGGCACCGTCAAGGCGATGACGCCCGATGAGCTCGAAGCGCTCGGCGCGCAGATCGTGCTCGGCAACACCTTCCATCTGTCGCTGCGCCCGGGCGCGGAAATCGTCTCGCTCCACGAGGGCGGGCTGCACGGATTCATGGGCTGGCAGCGGCCGATCCTGACCGACTCGGGCGGCTTCCAGGTGTTCAGCCTCGCCAAGCTCCGCAAGATCAGCGAAGAGGGCGTTCGCTTTCGTTCGCCGGTCGACGGCGCGGAAGTGCACATGAGCCCGGAGGATTCGATGGACGTGCAGCGTGCGCTGCAATCCGACATCGCGATGGCATTCGATGACTGCACCGCGTACCCGGCTACCGAGCGCCAGGCGCGCGATTCGATGGAGCGCTCGATGCGCTGGGCCGCGCGCGGCCACGCGCACTACTACCGCGATGCGCCGCCCGGGCACCTGTTCGGCATCGTGCAGGGCGGCATGCATCTGGCGCTGCGCAGCGCATCGCTCGAGGCCTTGTCGGCGCTCGAATGGCCGGGGCTCGCGATCGGCGGGCTCGCGGTCGGTGAGCCCGAAGAAGAACGCCTGCGCGTGCTCGAGCACACGCTGCCGCTGATGAGCGCGGACCGGCCGCGTTACCTGATGGGGGTGGGATATCCGCAGGACATCGTGGCCGCGGTGGCGCGCGGCGTCGACATGTTCGACTGCGTGATGCCGACGCGACACGCCCGCAACGGGCACCTGTTCACCAGCGGGGGCATCGTCAACATCCGCAATGCCCAGTACCAGCGCGACACCGGGCCACTCGACCCGAACTGCACATGCAGCACCTGCCGCCGGTATTCACGCGCCTACCTGCGCCACCTGGACCGCTGCAACGAGATCCTCGGCGTCCGGCTCGGCACGGTGCACAACCTGCACTACTACCTGGACCTGATGCGGCGCATCCGGGCGGCCATCGCCGATGGCAGTTTCGATGCGCTGGCGGCCCGGATTATGGCGATTCCACGGCGCGTCGGGCCGCCTGTGGCATAATGCCGCGCTTTTTCGCAGGCGGGTATCCGGCTGCGTCTACTTTTCGACAGGCAAGCAGCGAAGGTTCAGTCCATGGATTTCCTGATTTCACCCGCCTATGCGCAGGCCGCAGGCGCACCCCAGGCCGGAGCTGGCGTGAGCCAGATCGTCATCCTGGTGGTGTTCGTCGCGATCTTCTATTTCATGCTGATCCGCCCGCAGCAGAAGCGCATGAAGGAACAGCAGGCGATGCTCTCGAAGCTCGCTTCCGGCGATGAAGTCGTGACCACCGGCGGCATCCTCGGGCGCATCACCGAGGTCGGCGAGAGCTTCATCACGCTCGAGATCGCCGACGGCGTGCGCATTCGCGTGCAGCGCGGGCAGATCTCGCAACTCATGCCCAAGGGCACGCTCAAGGGCGCCTGAGGCCCAGGGGCCCAATTCGATGCTGGAATATCCACGCTGGAAATACACGCTGGTCGCGGTCGTCATGCTGCTGGCGCTGGTGTTCGCGCTGCCGAATTTCTTCGGCACCGATCCGGCGCTGCAGGTGGCGCGCAAGAACCGGCTGCCGATGGATGATTTCGCGCGCCAGGCCGTCGAACAGGTGCTGACCGGCCACGCCGCCGCGTTCCGCGGTTCGTACATCGACGACGGCAAGCTCCTCGTGCGGTTCGCGAGCGTCGCCGACCAGCTCAAGGCGCGCGATGCGGTCGACGAGAACCTCGCGACGGACTACGTGAACGCGCTGACGACGGCTTCGCGCGCGCCGCCGCTGCTGCGCAAGATCGGGCTGCGGCCGATGCCGCTGGGCCTCGACCTGCGCGGCGGCCTCTACCTGCTCTACCAGGTCGACGTGAACGGCGCCGTGGCGCAGCTGCTCGACAGCTACGACCAGGGGTTCCGCCGCACGCTCTCGGCCGCGAACCTGCCGTTCACCGACATCACGACCTACACCGGCAGCAAGAGCACGATTCCGAATGCATTGCGCGTCAGCCTGCCGGCCGGCGCGGACGTGGTCGCGGTGCGCGACGCGCTGCGCAAGGCGAATACCGACCTCACGTTCAATGTCGGCAGCGGCGACGCCGGGCCGACCATCGAGATGGAAATGACCCAGGCGCAGGTGAAGGCCCGCCAGGACTACGCGCTGCAGAAGAACATCACGACGCTCCGCAATCGCGTCAATGAACTGGGCGTCTCCGAGCCGATCGTGGCGCAACAGGGCATCGACCGCATCAACGTGCAGCTGCCGGGCATCCAGAATTCCGCCGAAGTGAAGGACATCCTCGGCAAGGTCGCCACGCTCGAGTTCCGGCTCGAGGATTCGGCCAACAGTGCCGTCGAGGCCAAGCAGCGCGGCCGCGCTCCACTGGGTTCGAAGCTCTACGACATGCAGGGGCGCCCGGTGCTGCTGAAGCGCGAGCTCATCGCCACCGGCGACCAGCTGACGAATGCGACGTCGACCGCCGGCAACGAAGGGCCCGAGGTCAACGTCACGTTGAACGGGCAGGGTGGCGATTCGATGCTGCGCACGACGCGGCTGAACGTCAAGAAGCGCATGGCGGTCGTGTACATCGAGAAGAGCCGCGAGACGCGGCTCGTCGATGGCCAGAAGACGACGCGTGACGTGACGACGGAAAAAATCATCAGCCTGGCGACGATCCAGTCCGTGCTCAGCAACCAGTTCCGCATCACCGGCCTGTCGGCGGTCGAGGCGCGCGAACTCGCGCTGCTGATGCGCTCCGGTTCGCTGTCGGCGCCGATCTTCGCCGTCGAGGAACGCACGATCGGCCCGAGCCTCGGCGCCGAGAACATCCGCAAGGGCGTGCAGGCGCTGTTGATCGGTTCGCTGGCGGTGTTCCTGTTCATGGCGCTGTACTACCACTACTTCGGCTGGGTCGCGAACCTCGTGTTGCTGGCGAATGTCGTGCTGCTCACCGCACTGCTGTCGATGCTGCGCGCGACGCTCTCGCTCCCCGGCATCGCGGGCATCATCCTGACGGTCGGCATCGCGGTCGACGCCAACGTGCTGATCTACGAGCGCATCCGCGAGGAACTGCGCAACGGCGTCTCGCCGCAGGCGGCGATCCGCGCGGGCTTCGAGAAGGCGTTCTCGGCGATCCTCGATTCCAACGTGACGGCGTTCATCGCCGGACTGGTGCTCTGGGTCATCGGGCGCGGCGCCATCCGCGGATTTGCGGTCGTGCTGATGCTCGGCATCATCACTTCGATGTTCACGGCGCTGCTGGGTAGCCGCGCGCTGATCACGCTGATGTACGGCGGGCGCCGCAAGCTCGACCGCTTGTCGATAGGGTAGGCCGCCACCGTGGAATTCTTCAAGAAAGCCACCAACTTTCCGTTCATGTCGACGCGGAAGGTCTGGTATGGCCTGTCGCTCGCGTTGATGGTCATCTGCATCGCCTCGTTCTTCATGCGCGGACTGAACCTCGCCGTCGATTTCACCGGCGGCGTGCAGGTGCAGACGACGTTCAGCAGCGCGGTGAACATCGATGCGCTGCGCAGCGGGCTCGAGTCGGCCGGATTCCACGAACCGCAGGTGCAGAACCTCGGCTCATCGCGTGAAGCGGCCATACGCCTGCCGCCGCAGGCGGGCCAGAGCGGCGACGTGATCCGCACGCGCGTCGAAGGCGTGCTGCACGCGATCGACGCGAAGGCCGAGGTCACCAGCCTCGACGTGGTGGGTTCACAAGTCGGCGACGAGTTGAAGAGCGGCGCGATCAAGGCGCTGGCCGCGACGCTGGCGCTGATCTTCATCTACATCGCGTTCCGCTTCCACACGTGGCGTCTCTCGGTCGGCGCGATCCTGGCCGTGCTGCACGATCCGATCCTGGTGCTGGGCGCGTTCTCGCTTTGGCACACCTCGTTCGACCTGCCGGTCGTCTCGGCCATGCTCGCAGTCATCGGCTATTCGCTGAACGACACGGTCGTCGTGTTCGACCGCATCCGCGAGCGCTTCGAGGGCAGCCGGCGGCTCGAGCCGATCGCGGTGCTCGACCAGTCGATCAACCAGACGCTGTCGCGAACCATCATGACCAAGGTCGTGACGCTGATTGTCGTCGTCGCGTTGTACATGCTCGGCGGCCAGGCGCTGAAGGGTTTCTCCGAAGCGCTGATCATCGGCATCCTCGCCGGCACCTATTCGTCGATCTACATATCGAGCGCGATCGCGCTCGACTGCGGCCTGAAGGCCGAGCACCTGCTGCCGACCGCAGTAAAGCGACCGGTCGACGACCTGCCCTAGGGCCTGCCAACAGGCCCTTGCATGCTGCACCTGCTCTCTGAACCGGCCAACTGGATGGCGTTCGCCACGCTCTCGTTGCTCGAGATCGTGCTGGGCATCGACAACGTGATCTTCCTCGCGATCCTCGTGGGCCGTTTGCCGCCCGAGCGCCAGCAGCGAGCGCGCATCGTCGGCCTTGCGCTGGCGATGCTGACGCGCATCGCGTTGCTGTTCTCGATCGTGTGGCTGATCCGGCTGACCGCGCCCTGGTTCCACGTGCTCGGCCAGGGCATTTCGGGGCGCGACCTGATCCTGGCGGGCGGTGGCCTGTTCCTGTTGGCCAAGAGCGTGCTCGAGATCCACCACACGCTCGAGGGCGCCGCCGCCGAGCGCAAGGCGCGCGCACTGGCGAGCTTTGCCGCGATCGTCATCCAGATTGCCATCATCGATATCGTGTTCTCGCTCGACTCGGTGTTCACGGCGGTGGGGCTGGCGCGTCCCGACCAGGTGCCGATCATGGTGGCGGCGATCATCGTGTCGATCATCGTGATGATGTGGATGTCGGGCCCGATCTCGGCCTTCGTCGACCGGCATCCGACCATCAAGATACTCGCGCTCGCGTTCCTGATACTCGTCGGCGTGGCGCTGATCGCCGAGGGGATGGACTTGCACATCCCGAAGGGCTACCTGTATTTCGCGATGGCCTTCTCGGTGCTCGTCGAGATGATCAACATCCGGCTGCGCAAGCTCCTCGACGCGCGGCGCCATCGCCGCACGCCCTGAAGCAAGGCTATCGGGCCGGCGTCGACGTTGCCGGCGAGGTGGTCGCGGGCTTGCCCGCCTTCACCTTTTTCGGCGGCCCGGCGCTGGCCACGAGGCTCGTGAAGCTGCAGCGGCCCGAATCGCGCGTGATGACCTCGCTCCAGCGATCGAGTTCGCCGCTGGGTCCAAACTTGAAGCCCAGTGACTCGTGGAACGGCAGGCCCGGGCAGGGTGCAAACAATTTCGCGTAGTACCAATGGTGGTCGCGCGCCTGGATCCACAAGCCCTTGTTGCCGTCAGCCTCCCAGTTTTCGATGCCGTCGTGCGCGGCGAATGGAATGGTCGCCTCCGGCGGGCGTGCGGGAGCTTTCGCCGCGGAGTCGGCCGCGACGCTGGTCGCGGCGGCCAATGCAAGCACGGTGGCCAGCAAGGCGCCACGTGCAAGCGCTGGTCGAAGTTGCAGGACATGCATACGGGCCTCCTCGACATGAATCCCCATGCCGAGTTGGACCGCGCGCCGGGCGCGCAGGTTCAACGGATTCAGTTTTGGCGGGCGAGCCCGCTGTGGCTGTAGGAATAGAACGCGTAGATCGCCAGCCCGACGGCCGACCAGACGAAGAATGCCTCCCAGGTGATCGCGGGCAGGCCCGCCATCAGGAACGCGCAGAAGCCCATGCCCAGTACCGGCACCACCGGCACCCACGGCGTGCGGAACGGACGCTTCAGTTCCGGACGGGTCTTGCGAAGCACGATGACGCTGGCGCATACGAGGAAGAACGCGGAGAGCGTGCCGAGGTTGACCAGCTGCGCCACTTTTCCGATCGGTGACAGCCCGGCGATCAATGCGATGACGACACCCGAGCCGATGATCAGGCGCACCGGAGTCTGCGTCCTGGGGTTGACCCGGGCCATCACGGTGGGCAGCAATCCGTCGCGCGACATCGCCAGCACGACACGCGTCAGGCCGAAGTACAGCACCAGCATCACGGTCGTGATGCCGGCCAGCGCGCCGATCGAGATCAGCGCTTCCGCCCAGCCGATGCCCAGTTGCTTCAGCGCGTCGGCGATCGGCGCCTTGATGTCGATGTGGTCGTAGTGCACGACGCCGGTGAGGATGCCCGATACGACGATGTACAGGATCGTGCAGATCACCAGCGAGGCGATGATGCCGATCGGCAGGTTGCGCTGCGGATTGACCGTTTCCTCGGCTGCCGTCGAGACCGCATCGAAGCCGATATAGGCGAAGAAGATCAGCGCGGCGCCCGTCAGGATGCCGCCCGAGCCGAAGTGCGACTGGCCCGCGGCGTCGACGGTGTGCGGCGGAATGAACGGATGCCAGTTGGCGGGGTTCACGTGCGGCGCCGCGACCACGATGAAGATCAGCACCGCGGCGAGCTTGACGAACACCATCACCGTGTTGAATCGGGCCGATTCACTGACGCCGATCGACAGCAGCACCGACAGCAGCAATACGATGACCATCGCCGGCACGTTGGCGACGCCGCCATCGAGCGGCGCATTCATCAAGGATTGCGGCAGGTGGATGCCGACGAGTTCCATGATCTTGCCGAAATAGCCTGACCAGCCGATGGCCACCGTGGACGTGGCGACCGCGTATTCGAGGATCAGGTCCCAGCCGATGATCCAGGCGATCAGCTCGCCGATGCCGGAATAGGCATAGCCGTAGGCGCTGCCCGCGCCGCCGATCGAGCCGGCGAGTTCCGCGTAGCACAGCGCCGCGAAGGCGCAGGCGATGCCCGAAAGAATGAACGACAGCACGATGGCCGGGCCCGCGTGCTGCGCAGCCACCACGCCCGTGAGCACGAAGATGCCGGTGCCGATGATGCAGCCGATGCCGAGCATCGTGAGATCGAAGGCGCCCAGGCAGCGTTTCAGGCCGGTGTTGGCATTGACGTCCGTCGGCTTCGTGCGGAACAGGCTCATGCGTTTACCCCGTGGAGGCTTTTTGTCATTTGCGGCTGCGGGCCCGTAGCGTCCGGCCCGACTCTACACCAGCCGCCGGCGCGGTGACGAGCGGCGCGAACGCTGCCAGCAGCGCGGCATGCACGCGGGGCGCGCCGGCGCAGACATCGTCGCCATGCTCGTACGGCCCGCCGTTCACGCGGCTGATGTGGCCACCGGCCTCGGTGATCAGCAGCGCGCCGGCCGCGGTGTCCCACGGTTTCAGGCCCAATTCCCAGAACCCGTCGACGCGGCCCGCCGCGACATAAGCCAGGTCGAGCGCCGCGGACCCCGGGCGGCGCACGCCGGCCACCTGCGGCATGAGGACACGCAGCATCGCGAGGTAGGTGTCGAGGTCGGCGTTGGCGCGGAATGGAAAACCGGTGGCGATCAGCGCGCCGTCGAGCGAGCGGCGCTTGCTGACACGGATCTTGCGGTTGTCGAGCTGCGCCCCGACGCCGCGCGTGGCGGTGAATAGCTCCTGCCGCATGACGTCATAGACGGTCGCGACTTCGAGCTTGCCGCGCACTTCGCAGGCGATCGACACGGCAAACACCGGGAAACCATGCAGGAAGTTGGTCGTGCCATCGAGCGGATCGATGATCCAGCGTGTCTCATCGTCGCCGCTGGCCCCGCTTTCCTCGGCGAGGATCGCGTGCGCGGGATAGTGATGACGGATGATGCCGATGATCTCCTGCTCGGCCGCGCGGTCGACCTCGGTGACGTAGTCGTGGCGGTCCTTGGCGTGGATCTCGATGCCCTCGAGCTTCGGGATGCTGCGGGCGATGACTTCACCGGCGCGGCGCGCGGCGCGCACGGCAATATTCAGCAACGGATGCATAGTCAACTAGAATAGCAGCCTTATGACGGCACTGCCGATCCGCATCGTCCTCGTCGATACCTCGCATCCCGGCAATATCGGCGCCGCGGCGCGCGCGATGAAGAACATGGAACTGGACGAACTGGCGCTGGTGCGGCCGCGGCAATTCCCGCACGCCGAGGCGATCGCGCGCGCTTCGGGCGCCGATGACGTGCTCGAGCGCGCGCGTGTGTTCACCACGCTGACCGAGGCGCTGGCGGGTTGCGGCCTGGTGTTCGCCTGTACCGCACGTGAGCGCGACCACTACTACCGCGTGCTCGACGTGCGCGATGCCGCGGCGCGCGCGGTGACCGAGAGCCAGCTCGCACCGGTCGCCATCGTGTTCGGCGGCGAGCACAGCGGGTTGAGCAACGAAGACCTGCAGCCAGCGCACGCGCTGCTGCGCATTCCGACCGGCGCCGCCTACGCCTCGCTGAACCTGGGCATGGCCGTGCAGGTGGTGGCGTACGAGATATTGCGTGCGCGCGGCGTGCAGGCGGGCGCTGCGGCTCGCGAGCAGCCGCTGGCCGATGCGCCCGCGATGGCGCGCCTCTACGAGCACCTCGAAGTCGTGCTCGAGGAAGTCGACTTTCGCGATCGCACGCAGAACGGCACGAACCTGATCAACCGCATGCGTCGGCTGCTGCAGCGCGCCGAGCTCGACAACAACGAGGTGAACATCCTGCGCGGATTCCTGACCGCGGTGCAGCAGCGACGGCGGCGCGCGGGCGAACCGGTGCCACCCGCATGAACGAGCGCACGATCTACTTCGATTATGCGGCGACGACGCCGGTCGACCCGCGTGTCGCCGCGCGGATGGCCGAATGCCTGACCGCCGAGGGCGCATTTGGAAATCCCGCCTCGACGCATCGCTACGGCCGCGAGGCCCGCGCACTCGTCGAGGCGGCGCGAGGCCAGGTGGCGGCGCTGATCGGGGCGCGCGCGAGCGATGTCGTCTTCACATCGGGCGCGACGGAGGCGGACAATCTCGCGATCCTCGGGCTGGCGCGCGGTGCGCGTGCCGGGCGGGCGGGGCAGGCGATCCATGTGATCAGTTCGCGCACCGAGCACAAGGCGGTGCTCGATCCGTGCAAGCAGCTCGAGCGCGAAGGCTTCGCCGTCACGCTGCTGACGCCCGGCGATGACGGACGCGTGACGCCATCGCAGCTGCGCGAGGCGCTGCGTCCCGAGACGGTGCTGGTCTCACTGATGCACGCGAACAACGAGACCGGCGCGATCCAGGACGTCGCGGCGTTCGGCGAGATCTGCCGCGCGCACGGCGCCGCGCTGCATGTCGATGCGGCGCAATCGGCCGGCAAGCTGCCGATCGACGTCAAGGCGATGGGCATCTCGTTGCTGTCGCTGACGGCGCACAAGCTGTACGGGCCCAAGGGCATCGGCGCGCTCTACGTCGAACCGTCGCGTCGCGTCGGCCTGCAGCCCTTGTTGTTCGGCGGCGGCCATGAACGCGGCGTGCGTTCCGGAACGCTGCCCGTGCACCAGATCGTCGGATTCGGGCTCGCCTGCGAGCTGGCCGCGCAACGCATGGCCGCCGAATCGGCGCGCCAGGCGCGGTTGCGCGAGCAGCTCTGGACCGGCATCCGCGCCATCCCCGGCGCGCTGCTGAACAGTCCGGCCGTCGACTGCCTGCCCGGCGTCCTGAATGTTTCCTTCGCCGGCATCGAAGGGGAAAGCCTGCTGTTTGGCCTGGCCGAACTCGCGCTCGCCAGCGGCTCGGCCTGCAATTCCGACAGCGACGAGCCGTCCTACGTGCTGCGTGCGCTCGGGCGCGATCGCGAGACGGCGCAGAGCGCGTTGCGATTCAGCCTGGGGGCGAGCAGCTGCGCCGAGGACATCGACATCGCCATTGCCGCGGTGCGTCGCGAAGTGCTGCGGCTGCGTGCTCGCGCGCAAGGCGAAATCGAGGCCGCTGCCGCGATGGTGACCGGCGAGGCCGGTGCTCGCGAGTCGGGCACCTGGGTGCGGTTTATGTTGAACCTGGACGGCGGGCGGATCGCCGGCGCCAGCCACCAGGCCTACGGCTGTCCGCAGACGCTGGCCACGTGCGAATGGCTGGCTGCGCAGCTCCCGGGCCGATCCTGGCGCGATCCTCACCTGGCGGGCCTGGGCGGGGCCCTCGACTGGGTTCGCGCGCGAGGCCTGCCCGAGGACCGCCTGACCCGGCTCCTGGTCGTCGAGGACGCGCTGCGTGCGGCGTTGCAGGCGGCGGCGCAGCGGCCCTAGGCGGGGTACAATGGCCGGCGAGGAATACCGCCCCCAATGAGCATTTCACTGACCGCTTCCGCGGCCGATCGCGTCCGCAACCACCTGGCCAGCCGGGGGCATGGCATCGGCCTGCGTTTGGGCATCAAGGCGACCGGTTGCTCGGGGTTCAGCTACGTCATCGACTACGCCGATGAGGCTGCGCCGAACGACCTGGTGTTCGAAGACCAGGGCGTGCGGGTGATCGTCGACAGCGCCAGTTTCCCGATGCTCGATGGTACCCGCGTCGATTTCGTCCGCAAGGGATTGAACGAGTCGTTCCAGTTCGCCAATCCCAACGTCAAGGCCGAGTGCGGCTGCGGCGAAAGCTTCACCGTTTAAAAAAACCTTTCCCTTCCGGTACTTCCACCGGGTATGTGATTGCTGGACGAGCCCCTGAACGGCTAAACTTCCCGGCCTTTTCACTGGCCCTTTTCCGCTTTCCTTGAGGAGTATTGCTGATGGCGCTCGAGCGCACCCTTTCCATCGTCAAGCCCGACGGCGTTGCCCGCAACCTGATCGGTGACGTTTATGCTCGTTTCGAGCGTGCGGGGCTGCGCATCGTCGCATCCCGCATGCTGCACCTGTCGACGGCCCAGGCCGAGGCTTTCTACGAAGTGCATCGCGAGCGCCCCTTCTACAAAGACCTGGTGCGATACATGAGCTCAGGTCCGGTCGTCGCGCAGGTGCTCGAAGGCGACAACGCCATCGCGCGCAACCGCGACATCATGGGCGCCACCGATCCGAAGAAGGCTGCGCCCGGCACGATTCGCGCCGATCTCGCGCAGAGCATCGAGGCGAATGTCGTGCACGGATCCGATGCGCCGGAGACCGCGGCGCGCGAGATCAGCTTCTTCTTCAGCGGCACGGAAATCTGTCCGCGCGGCTAGGGCCCGCTCCGCCAGGACATTGCCGCTTGGACACGCGCGTCAACCTGCTCGGCCTACCGCCCCCGGAACTGGAAGCCTGGGTGCAGGCAGCGGGTTCGCGCCCGTTTCGCGCGCGCCAGCTGCAGCATTGGCTCTACAAGCGGGGCGTCGCCGATTTCGAGGCGATGACCGACCTGGCGAAGGACTTTCGTGCGCAGCTCGGCGCACAGGCGCAGGTGAAGCTTCCGGAGATCGTGCTCGCGCGCCAGTCCGAAGACGGCACGCGCAAGTGGCTGCTGCGCGCGGACGCCTCGCAGGCCTTCGAGATGGTGTTCATCCCGGAGACCGATCGTGGCACGCTGTGCATCTCGTCGCAGGTCGGCTGCGTGCTCGACTGTACCTTCTGTTCGACCGCGCAGCAGGGCTTCAACCGCAACCTGACCACGGCGGAAATCATCGGGCAGGTGTGGCTCGCGCAGCGCGAACTCGGCTTCGAGCCCAACGGCGAACGGCTCATAACGAATGTCGTGTTCATGGGCATGGGCGAGCCGCTGGCGAATTTCCGCAATGTCGTGCCGGCCACGCAGATCCTGCTGCACGATGCCTGCTTCGACCTGTCGCGCCGGCGCGTGACGCTGTCGACCTCGGGCCTGGTGCCGCAGATCTACAAGCTGGCCGAAGTGAGCAATGTCGCGCTCGCGGTTTCACTGCATGCGCCTGACGATGCGTTGCGCAGCACGCTGGTGCCGATCAATCGCGTGCATCCGATCGCGGAGCTGCTCGCGGCCTGCTGGCATTACCTCGACGAGCAGAACGGCCGCAGCGTGACGTTCGAATACGTGATGCTCGATGGCGTCAATGATTCACCGGCGCAGGCGCGTGCGCTGGCGCAACTGCTGGCCGACCGGCCAGCGAAGGTCAACATGATTCCATTCAATCCGTTCCCGGGCACGCAGTACCGCCGCTCGAGCGATGCGGCCATCTGGCGTTTTCGCGACGAACTGCTCAAGCGCGGCGTCATGGCCACCGTGCGTCGCACGCGCGGCGAGGACATCGACGCGGCCTGCGGGCAGCTCGTGGGCCGCGTCCAGGACCGCACGACGGCGCGCCTCGGCGCGCGGGTGCATTCGTGAACGCTTGGTGCACGCTGGCGGTTGCCATGGTTGCCGCTGCGCTGTCGGCCTGCGAGAGCACCGGCGGGAGCAATGGCCCCGAGGATTCTCCCGCCGCGGCTTCGGCCAACCTGCAACTCGGCTCTGCCTACCTGCAGCAGGGCAACCTGCCGATCGCGAAGGACAAGCTCGAGCGCGCCGTCAAGCAGGCGCCGCGCGACCCGGCCGTGCATGGCCTGCTGGCGATGCTCTACCAGCGCCTGGGCGACGACAAGCGCGCCGAGAGCGAATATCGCTCGGCGCTGTCGCTGGCGCCGCGTGATCCCGAGCAGCTCAACAACTATGCCGTTTTCCTGTGCGGTTCGGGCCGTGTCGACGAAGGCGTGAAGCGCTTCCAGGATGCGGCGCGCAACCGCCTATACAGCACGCCCTGGGCGGCCTACACGAACGCGGGCGTTTGCCTGCGCGGCGCCAAGCGCGATGCCGAGGCAGAGCCGCTGTTCCTGCAGGCGCTGCAGGTGCGTCCCGACTACACCGAAGCGGCCGTGCAGCTGGCCGACCTGCGCCTGAACCAGGATCGCCCGGCCGAGTCGCTGGCCGGCGTACAGGAATTCATGAAGCGCAATCCGCCTGCGCCGGACCTGCTGCTGCTCGGCTGGCGCGCGGCGCGCGCACGCAACGATGGCATCAGCGCGGCGCAGATGGCGTGGCGGCTGCAGACGGATTTTCCGGACAGCGAGCAGGCGCATACGGTCGCGGCGCTGAACGGCAAGAAGCCATAGGCATCGGCAATGAAGGAGTCGGAAGCAGGCGGGGCCGATACGGCGGGCGCGCGTTTGGCGCGCGCACGCGAGCGCGCGTCGCTGACGCTCGACCAGGTGGCGGAGAAGCTCCGGCTCGATCGCAGCACCGTCGCGGCGCTCGAATCCGACGACCACACCTCGATCGGCGCCGCGGTCTTCGTGCGTGGATTCCTGCGCCGCTATGCGTCGCTCGTCGGCGAATCGCCGGCGGAGATCGAAGCGCTGTACGCACAACGGCCCGATGCCGTGCTGCGCCCGGACCTGTCGCGCACCGGCATGCATCGCATCGAACCGGACGCGCACGATCGCAAGCTCGGGCTCGTGCCGGCGGTGATCGGAGCGCTGGTGCTGGGCGTCATCGGCGCAATCTGGTGGGCGGTGCACTCGAAACCGCAGTCGTACACGGTGGTCAGCGAGGAACATGTTCAGCCCAGCGGCCCGACTGTTCCCGTTGCCCCGGGCGGCGCAACGATCGCGCCGGCCCCTTCGCCGCTGCCGGGCCCCGCTGCGGCGCCGCTGCCCGCGGCGGGTGCGGCTGGGAATGCGCCTGGCGCAGCCGCACCCGGTGCGCCGCCGTCGCCAGCACCGGCCCCGGAGCCACAGGCCGCGCCCGCGCCGCGCCTGAAGACGCTCGAGCTGTCCTTCAGCGGTGAATCGTGGGTGGAGATCTACGACGCGCGCGGCATGCGCTTGTTCTTCGGCTTTGGACACGCCGGCACCACGCAGACGCTGAGCGGCGCGCCCCCGTTCCGATTCGTGCTGGGAAACGTGCCGGGTGTCGCGTTGAGCCTCGGCGGCGCGGGCGTCAGCCTGCCCGAGACAGCGCCCGGCGCGCGCGTGCACTTCACGTTGAACGCCGCAGGCGCCGTGGCAGGCGTGCGATGAGCCGACAACTGCAGTCCGTGCGCGGCATGAACGATGTGTTGCCGGAGCAGCTCGCTGTCTGGCAGCACCTCGAGCGGGTATTCGGCGGCGTGCTGCGCGACTACGGCTACGAGGAAATGCGCGTGCCGGTCGTCGAGCACACGGAGTTGTTCAAGCGCTCGATCGGCGAGTACACCGACATCGTCGAAAAGGAGATGTACACGTTCGAGGATTCCGGCGGCGACAGCCTCACGCTGCGGCCGGAGGCGACCGCGGGTATCGCCCGCGCGCTGATTTCGAACGGCATGCTGCGCGGTGCGCGGCTGAAGCTGTGGACCGCGGGGCCGATGTTCCGGCATGAACGCCCGCAGGCCGGGCGCTTCCGCCAGTTCCACCAGTACAGCGTGGAAGCCGTCGGCTTCCACGGGCCCGATGTTGACGCCGAGCTGATCGCGCTCGGGGCGCGGCTCTGGCAGCGGCTCGGGCTCAAGCGCGTGAAGCTGGTGCTCAACTCGCTCGGCACCAGCGAGGCGCGGGCGAAATATCGCAGCACGCTGCAGGCCTATTTCCAGGCGCACGAAAGCCAGCTCGATGCCGACGCGCGGCGCCGGCTCGCAGGCAATCCGCTGCGCATCCTCGACAGCAAGAATCCCGCGATGCGCGCGCTGATCGACGGTGCGCCGGTGCTCACCGATTACCTCGACGAGGAATCGCGGGCGCATTTCGGCGCGCTGCGCTCGATGCTCGACGGGCTGGGACTCGAGTACACGATCAATCCGCGGCTGGTGCGCGGACTCGACTATTATTCGCGCACCGTGTTCGAGTGGATTACCGACGCGCTGGGTGCCCAGGACGCGGTCTGCTCGGGCGGACGCTATGATGGACTGATCGAACAGCTCGGCGGCGAGCCGACCCCGGCCATCGGCTTCGCGCTGGGCATCGAACGGGTGGTCGAACTGATCCGCCAGGCCGGAACCGCGCCGGCGGCACGCTCGCCGGCCGTGTATGTCATTGCGAGCGGAACGGGCGCCGAGGCGCGTGCGCTGGCGGTGGCCGAACAGTTGCGGGCGGCGTTCCCGGGCCACGGGGTGCACATGAACCTGGGCGGAGGCAATTTCAAGGCGCAGTTCCGCCGCGCCGACCGCAGCGGCGCCTGCCTGGCGCTGATCCTGGGTGATGCAGAACTGGAACGAGGCGTCGCGGCATTGAAACCATTACGGCGCGAGGCTGGTCAGAGCGAGTGCCCGTTGGCCGATTTGCCGGCGCGGGTCGGCAGCATGCTTGAGGAGGAATCGTGGACGAGTACATGAATGAGCAGGAACAATGGGAGTTCGTGCGCAACTGGGTGCGCCAGAACATCCTGTGGGTCGTGGCCGGCGTGGCGCTCGCCGCAGGCGGGCTGTGGGGCTGGCAGGCGTTCCAGGCCCACAAGGAAGCCGCGTTGCTGGCCGCCAGCGACCAGTACCAGAAGCTCGTCGACGCATTCGGCCGGAACGATCGGGCGACCGTGCTGGCGCTCGCCGACAAACTGGCCGCCGAGCATCCGCATACGGGCTATGCCGAACAGGGGCAACTGGCCGCCGCGCGCATGCAGGTGGAGAACAACGAGCTGGCGGCTGCGGAAACGCGCCTCATCCAGGTGCGCGATTCGACCTCCGACGCTGAATTGGCGCTGGTCGTGCGCATGCGCATCGCGCGGCTGCAGATCGAGCAGCACCAGGCGGATGCCGCGCTGGCCACGCTGGCCGCGGTCGAGCCGGGTGCGTTCGCGGCGCGCTTCGCCGAAGTGCGCGGCGACGCGTTGCTGGCGAAGGGCGATCGTGACGGCGCGCTGAAGGCCTATCGCGAGGCGCAGGGCAACGCGCCGGCGGCGCCGAACGGCCCCGGCGGCGATGACCTCCTGGCGCTGAAGATCAACGAGCTGACGCACTCCTAGGATGGCCATGACCCGACGCAATGTGACCCTGGCGGTGATCGCCGCCGCGCTGGTGGCGCTCGCGGGCTGCTCGCACACCGCGGCGAAGAAAACCAAGAAAGCGGACAAGCCGGTGCCGCTGGAGAAGATCACGGCGCAGTTCCAGCCGGTGCGCGTGTGGAGTGCTTCGCTTGCCAAGGCCGAGCCCAAGCTGCGGCTCGGACTCGCGCCCGCGATCGACGCAGATCGTGTCTACGGCGCTGGCCCGCACGGCGAGGTGCTCGCGCTCGACCTGGCCACCGGACACAAAGTGTGGGAGAAGCAGCTCAAGATGCCGCTGTCGGGCGGACCGAGCGCCGGCAACGGACTCGTGCTGGTGTGCGGCAGTGGCGGCACCGTCGTGGCGCTGGCCGCGAGCGACGGATCGGAGCGCTGGCGCGCCGATTTGAATTCGGAGCTGCTGTCGGCACCGCTCATCACGGCGGAGCTGGCCATCGTGCGCACCGTTGACGGCAAGCTCTACGGCCTGGAGACCACCTCGGGCAAGACGCGCTGGGTCACTGACCAACAAGTACCGAAGCTGACGTTGCGCGGCACCAGTCGGCCCGTCGTTTCCGGCGAGCTGGTCTACTCGGGTTTCGACAACGGCCGCCTGATGGCCGTCACGCTGTCCGGCGGCACGACGGCCTGGGATGTCGCGATCGGGCAGCCGCGCGGCAGCAGCGAATTGCAGCGGCTCATCGACGTCGATTCGCCGGCTGTCATCGACGGCGACGACATCTTCGCGGTCGCATACCAGGGCCACGCGATGCGCCTGGCGCGCGACAGCGGCCGCGAAGTCTGGTCGCACGAGATATCGAGCTATCGCGGCCTCGCGGCGGATTCGCTCGGCGTATACGTGTCCACGGCCGAAGGCGATGTCGTGCGCCTCGATCGCGCGAGCGGCGCCGAACGCTGGCGGCAGAAGGGCCTGGAACGCCGCTCGCTGACCGCGCCGGTGCTGCAGGGAAACTACGTCATCGTGGCCGACTACAAGGGCGTCATGCACTGGCTCAGCATGGATGACGGTTCGTTCGCGGCGCGCAGCAACGGCGGATCGCGCATCAGCGGCGCGCCGCAGGTTGCCGGCGCCCTCGTGGTCGTGCAGACGGACAAGGGGGCGATCGAGGCATGGCGAGCGCCCCTGAAGTGAGCCGGGGGCCCACCTCATGCTCCCCGTCGTGGCGATCGTCGGCCGGCCGAATGTCGGCAAGTCGACGCTGTTCAATGCGCTGACGCGCACGCGCGACGCGATCGTCGCCGACATACCGGGCGTCACGCGCGATCGCCAGTATGGCTACGCCCGCATTGGCGCGATTCCCTGCGTGCTCATCGACACTGGCGGGCTGGTCGACAGGCCTTCCGGGGTCGAGGCGCAGATGCGCGAGCAGACCGAGAAGGCGGTCGCGGAATGCGATCGCATCATCTTCCTCGCCGATGCGCGCGCCGGACTGACGGCGCAGGATCGTTACGTCGCCGATGAGCTGCGGCGCGCCGGCAAGCCGGTGACGCTCGCGATCAACAAGGCCGAAGGGCTGGACGACGACATCGTCGCGGCGGATTTCCAGCAGCTCGGAATGGGCGTCCCGCACGCGATTGCCGCGGCGCATGGCCAGGGTTGCCGCGAACTGATCGATACGGTGCTCGAGGGACTGCAGGCGGGCACGCCGCCCGCCGAGGACACCAGCGCGATTCGCGTCGCGATAATCGGACGGCCGAATGTCGGCAAGTCGACGCTGGTCAATCGCCTGCTCGGCGAGGAGCGTGTCATCGCCAGCGACCAGCCCGGCACGACGCGCGATTCGATCATGGTGCCGTTCACGCGCGATGGCCGCGATTTCCTGCTGGTCGACACGGCCGGCGTCCGGCGCCGTTCGAAGGTCGAGGACGCCGTCGAGCGCGCCAGCGTCGGGCGCACGTTGCAGGCGATCGCGGAAGCCCACGCGGTGGTCATGGTGCTCGATGCGCACGACAACATCGGCGAGCAGGATGCCAGCGTGCTCGGCCAGGCGCTCGAGCGCGGCCGCGTGCTGCTGATCGCCATCAACAAGTGGGATGGCATCCCGATGGAACAGCGCGACGAAATCCGCCGGCTGCTGTCCCTGAAGCTCGATTTCGTGCCGTTCGCGCCGCATCACTTCATCTCGGCGCGCCACGGCACCGGCGTCGGCGAGCTGGCGCGCGACCTGGTGCGGGGCTACGACGCCGCGATGCGCGCGATGTCGACGCCGCAGCTGACCAAGGTGCTCGAGAAGGCGATCGAGGCGCACCAGCCGCCGATCGTGAAGGGCCGGCGCATCAAGCTGCGCTACGCGCACCAGGGCGGCCGCAACCCGCCGCGCATCATCATCCACGGCAACCAGACCGTGGCGGTGCCCGATTCGTACCGCCGCTACCTGGCGAACACGTACCGCGAAGCCTTCGACCTGTACGCGACGCCGGTGGCGATCGACTTCCGCACCGATGCGAATCCCTACGATCGGCTCAAGGCCGGGAAGCGCCGCCCGCGAGCGGCAGGAACAATGCCGGGTCGACGAAAGCGCGGTTGAGCGCGACGCCGAAGTGCAGGTGAGGGCCCGTGACGCGGCCCGTGGCGCCAACCGCGCCGATTGTCTCGCCGACCGCGACCGGCTGGCCCACCTGAACGTCGATGCGCGACAGGTGGCAATACATCGTGATGAGTCCGCCGCCGTGGTCGATCAGCACCGTGTTGCCGTTGAAGAAGTAATCGCCGGTATCGTTGACCACGCCGTTGGCGGCGGCCTTGACGGGCGTGCCGGTGGCGGCGGCGATGTCCATGCCGCTGTGCGGATCGCGCGCCGCTCCGTTGAAGAATCGCCTCAAGCCGAAAGAACTCGAGCGCGGCCCGCCGATCGGCGGCGCCAGTTGCAGCGTCGCGGGCAGCGGAACCGAGAAGGCCGCTTCGGCGGCATGGATGCGTTCGTGTTCGGCGGCAACACGCGCCAGATCGGCGGCGCTGAGGTCCACCTGCGAAGGCGGCACTTTCAGGCGCTGCGTGCGGTAGTGCGCGGGCAGCACCGTGAACGGAAGCGCCAGCGAACCCTGTGGCAGCCCTTCGACGCGAATCTCCGCCGGGCCGAGTGGCTGCGACAGGGGCAGTCCGACGATCGCGAGCCATCCGGCGCGTCCATCGTGCGATTCCGGCAACAGCATCACCGGTGCATCGCCAAACCAGGCGCGCGGCGTGCCCGAGGCGCCGGGCGCCGGCACATGCAGCAGGACGACACCGCCCGGCACGCTGCGTGCGCGCGGCAATAATGGAGCCGGGGTGGATGCGCTGCGCGCGGCCGGCGCTGCGCCGATGGTGATCGGCGGCGCCAGCGCGAGGGCCAGCGCGAAGGCCATCGCAATGCCGACGCACGACAGTCGCCGCCGTGGTGCGAACGGGGGCGAGCGGCGCATCAGGACGGGTCGTCCCCGCGCTTGCGCTCGCCGATGGCACGGTGCGCCGTCACCTCGGCCACGAGTACCCCGTCGCCCAGGTGCGCTTCGATCATGCTGCCCGCCGGCGCATCGGCGACATGGCGCACGAGCGTTCCGCCATCGGCGCGCACGATGACCGAGAAGCCCCGCTCCATCGTTGCGAGCGGGCTGATCGCGTTCAGGGCGCGCGCGGCGAGGTCCAGCCGGTTGGCCGCGGCGGCGGCAATGCGTGCCCACGCGGACTCCAGCCGGGCGCGCAGCGGCGCGAGTGGCGTCGTGGCCTTGTGCATCTGCGTGTCGAAGGCCTGGCGCAGGCGCAGTTCCAGCTCATCGAGTCGCTGCGCGTGCTGCGCCAGCCGCGAGCCCGGATGCGCGCGCAGCATGCGCTCGTGGAGCGAGCGCAGCAGCAGGGCGTCGTCGGAGAGCTTGCGGTGCATCGCGCTGGCAAAGCGCTGCGCCAGCAGCGCGAGGCGCTGCAGCCACACGCGCCGGTCGGGCACCGCGAGCTGCGCCGCCGCGGTGGGCGTCGGCGCGCGCACATCGGCGGCAAAGTCGGCGATCGTCACGTCGGTCTCGTGGCCAATGCCGGCGACGACCGGTATCGCGCAACGCGCGATCGCGCGCGCGACGCGCTCGTCGTTGAAGGCCCACAGGTCTTCGAGCGATCCGCCGCCGCGCGCGAGGATCAGCACCTCGCACTCGGCGCGCTCACCGGCCAGGTCGAGCGCCGCGGCAATGGCCGGCGCCGCGGCCGCGCCCTGCACCGGCACCGGATAGACGATGACTTGCGCGGCGGGGAAGCGCTGCGCCAGCACATGCAGGATGTCGCGGATCGCCGCGCCGGTGGGCGAGGTGATGACGCCGACGGTGGCGGGCGCGGCCGGCAGCGCGCGCTTTCGCTCGGCGGCAAACAGGCCTTCCGCGCCGAGGCGTGCGCGCAGTTCCTCGAAAGCGCGTTGCAGCGCGCCGGCGCCGGCGTCCTCGAGGTGTTCGACGACGAGCTGGAATTCGCCGCGCGCCTCGTAGAGGCTGACGCGGCCACGCGCCTGCACGAGCTGGCCGTCGCGCGGCGCAAAACGCAGCAGCGCATTGCGCGTGCGCCACATCGTGCAGCGCAGTTGCGCCTCGCGATCCTTCAGCGTGAAATACCAGTGGCCGGACGCGGGCCGCGAGAAATTGGAGATCTCGCCCTCCACCCACACGACGCCGAAGCCGCCCTCGATGAGGGTTCGGGCGGCGCGGTTGAGCGCTGCGATGCTGAGCACCTGCCGGGTCGGCGCCGGGGAATCGATCATGTGCGCATATTAAGGCCTGGCGGGTACTGGCGCGGCGCCCCCGGCGCCCGTACAATGGCGCGCTTCTTTTTGGGACGCTCCGCCATGCGAATTCTCGAAGAAGCGCTCACTTTTGACGATGTGTTGCTCGTGCCGGCGCGCTCCGACGTGCTGCCGCGCGAGGTCGACCTTTCCACGCAATTGACGCGCGGCATCCGCATCGGGCTGCCGCTGGTCTCCGCCGCGATGGATACCGTCACCGAGGCGCGCCTCGCCATCACGATGGCTCAGGAAGGCGGCATGGGCATCATCCACAAGAACATGGCCATCGACGCGCAGGCGCGCGAGGTCGGCCACGTCAAGAAATTCGAGAGCGGCGTGATCGCCGATCCCATCACGGTGTCGCCGGATGCCACGATTCGCCAGGTCATCGAGCTCACGCGCGCCCGGGGCATCTCGGGCGTGCCGGTGGTGAGCGGCGCGAAGGTCGTCGGCATCGTCACGCACCGCGACCTGCGCTTCGAGCGCAAGCTCGACGCGCCGGTCTCGACGGTCATGACGCCGAAGGAACGGCTCGTGACGGTGCGCGAAGGCGCGCCCAAGGAAGAAGTGCAGCGCCTGCTGCACAAGCACCGCATCGAGAAGGTGCTGGTGGTCGGCATCGGCGACGAGCTGCGCGGCATGATCACCGTCAAGGATTTCCAGAAGGCCACCGAATTCCCGCGCGCCAGCAAGGACAGCACCGGACGATTGCGCGTCGGCGCCGCGGTGGGCACGTCCCCCGACACGGTCGATCGCGTCTCGGCGCTTCGCGATGCCGGCGTCGATGTCATCGTGGTCGACACCTCGCACGGCCATTCGCGCGGCGTGCTCGACATGGTCGCCAGGCTCAAGGGGCGGTGGGGTGACCTGCAGGTCGTCGCCGGCAACATCGTCACGCGCGAGGCGGCGCTCGACCTGGTCAGCGTCGGCGCAGATTGCGTGAAGGTCGGCATCGGGCCGGGCTCGATCTGCACGACCCGCGTCGTTGCCGGCGTTGGCGTGCCACAGATCAGCGCGGTGTCGAATGTCGCCGAGGCATTGGCCGCGAAAGGCGTACCGCTGATTGCCGATGGCGGCATCCGTTACTCGGGCGATCTCGCGAAGGCGATTGCGGCCGGCGCGCATGCGGTCATGATCGGCGGCTTGTTCGCCGGCACCGAGGAATCACCCGGCGAAGTCGAGCTCTACCAGGGCGCTTCGTACAAGTCGTATCGCGGCATGGGTTCGATCGGCGCCATGGGCGAGAAGCACGGCTCCGCCGACCGTTATTTCCAGGACACGAGCAGCGAACTCGAAAAGCTCGTGCCCGAGGGCGTCGAGGGGCGCGTGCCGTACAAGGGAAGCCTGGTGTCGATCCTGTACCAGCTCGCCGGCGGTCTGCGCGCGGCGATGGGCTACACCGGGAGCGGCGACATCGAGCAGATGCGCACGCGCCCGGTGTTCGTGCGCATCACCAGCGCCGGCGTGCGCGAAAGCCACGTGCACGATGTGTCGATCACGAAGGAGGCGCCCAATTACCGCGTCTCCTGATATCCATGCCGACCGTGTATTGATCGTCGACTTCGGTTCGCAATACACGCAGCTCATTGCCCGCCGGGTGCGCGAACTCGGCGTCTACTGCGAAATCCATCCCTGGGACATGACCGACGCCGCCGTGCGCGCCTTCAAGGCGCGCGGCGTCATTCTCTCCGGTGGCCCCGAATCCGTCACGGTCGCGGGCGCGCCTGCCGCACCGCGCGCAGTATTCGAACTCGGCGTGCCGGTGCTCGGCATCTGCTACGGCATGCAGACGATGGCGGCGCAGCTCGGCGGCCGTGTCGTTCCCGGCGACGTGCACGAATACGGATACGCGGAGATACGTGCGCGCGGCCACTCGACGCTGCTGCGCGACATCGAGGATCGCGTCAACGCCGAAGGCCACGGCCTGCTCGATGTGTGGATGAGCCACGGCGATCGCGTCGAAACCCTGCCTTCGGGTTTCAAGCTGATCGCGACGACGGCCGATGTGCCGGTCGCCGGCATGGCCGACGAAGCGCGCCACTTCTATGCGCTGCAGTTCCATCCCGAAGTGACGCACACGCCGCAGGGCACGCGCATCTACGCGCGCTTCCTGCACGAGATCTGCGGTTGCGCAAATGACTGGACCGCAGGCCACATCATCGACGATGCGATCGCGCGTGTGCGCGCGCAAGTGGGGCAGGGTCGCGTGCTGCTGGGGCTTTCGGGCGGCGTCGATTCCTCGGTGGTCGCGGCGCTGCTGCACAAGGCGATCGGCGATCAACTGACCTGCGTGTTCGTCGACCATGGGCTGCTGCGCCACCATGAAGGCGATGCCGTCATGGACGTGTTCGCGAAGAACCTCGGCGTGCGTGTCATTCGGGTCAATGCCGGCGAGCGCTATTTCGCGGCGTTGCGCGGTGTCAGCGACCCGGAAGCGAAGCGCAAGATCATCGGCCGCCTGTTCATCGAGATCTTCGACGAAGAAGCCGCGAAGCTCAGCGGCGTCGAGTTCCTCGCGCAGGGCACGATCTATCCGGACGTGATCGAATCCGCCGGCGTTGGCGGCAAGGCGCACGTCATCAAGAGCCACCACAACGTCGGCGGGCTCCCCGCACACATGAAGCTCAAGCTCGTCGAGCCGTTGCGCGAACTCTTCAAGGATGAAGTACGCCGCATCGGCATCGAGCTGGGGCTTCCCGCCGAGATGGTGCAGCGGCATCCGTTCCCGGGGCCAGGCCTCGGCGTGCGCATACTCGGGGAAGTCACCGCGGCTGCTGCGGAAACTTTGCGTCTGGCCGATCACATCTTCATTGAAGAGTTGCGCCGTGCCGGATGGTACGAACGCACCAGCCAGGCCTTCGCGGTGTTCCTGCCGGTGCGCAGCGTCGGCGTGGCCGGCGACGGCCGCCGTTACGATCCGGTGATCGCGCTGCGCGCGGTCGAGACGGTCGATTTCATGACCGCGCGCTGGGCGCACCTGCCCTACGAGCTGCTCGATGTCTGCGCGCGCCGCATCGTCAACGAAGTGCCGGGCATCTCGCGCGTGGTCTACGACATTTCAGGGAAGCCGCCGGCCACGATCGAGTGGGAGTGATTAGGTGCCTTTCGCGGCCTATCGGCATCACGCGAAATGTGAACCTAACTCACTGAATAAGAACAAATAAGCTCTCCGGATCGTTCGCCGTCTATCGGCACCAAGCGGGGCAGTCTGACGGTAAAACTGACGGTATGGGTTTCTGGCACATCAGAATGACCTGATTTTTACCGTCATACGGTCGACGGTAGGGCGAACAAAGAAACCGCAGAATTTCAGGGGAAAAAAGGCAGAAACCCCTAGTTTTCGCGGCACGGATTGAGAGGAACAGGGTTCTGACGGTAAAATCTGGGTTGCGCCAAAACGGGGGCCCGCCATGCTTACCGACATCGCCCTGAAGAAGCTCAAACCCCGGGAAAAGCCGTACAAAGTGACGGACCGGGATGGGATGTACGTGACGGTCTCGCCGGCCGGGACGATCACGTTCCGGTTCGACTACCGGATCAGCAACCGGCGCGAGACCCTCACCTTGGGTCGCTACGGTCCGGCGGGGCTATCCCTGTCCGTCGCCCGCGAGAAGTGCATCGCTGCCCGGAACACGCTCGCCCAGGGGCACTCGCCGGCCCGGGTGAAGCAGCGGGAGAAGCGCCAGCTGGCAGCCGCCCAGACCCTCGGCCAGTTCGCCACGAAGTGGCTGGACGAGGGCCCCATGGCGGAGAGCACCCGCACGATGCGCAAGGGCATCTACCGTCGCGAGGTCGAACCCGAACTCTCGAACCGCATGCTGCCGGAGGTGTCGTCGGACGACGTGCGCATCCTGTGCCTCAAGATCAAGAACCGGGGGTCGCCCGCGACGGCCATCCACGTCCGGGACATCGTGAAGGGCATCTACAACTTCGCGAACCTGCATGGGCACAAGGTGCCGAACCCGGCCAACGAGGTGGCGCCGACATCCATCGCCACGTTCAAGCCGAGAGAGCGTGCGCTGAGCCCCGAGGAGATACGGATCGCGTTCACGCTGATCGACAAGGTGTCGTTCGCCCATATCCACCGCCTGGCGCTGCGGATGATCCTGCTGACACTGGTCCGCAAGAGCGAGCTGGCGAAGGCTATGTGGAGCGAGATCGACTTCGACAAGGGCGTCTGGACGATCCCGAAGGAACGTATGAAGGCGCGTCGGGCGCACAGCGTCTATCTATCGCGCCAGGCGCTGGAGATCTTCACCGCATTGAAGCTGATGGCCGGAAGTTCGCCCTACGTATTCCCTTCCCGTTATGACGCCGATGTTCACATCGCGGCGAGCACGCTCAATCGGGTCACGTCGCAGATCGCTGAGAAGGCCAAGGCCGAGAATCTTCCGCTGGAGATGTTCACCGTTCATGACCTGCGCCGGACCGGCTCGACAATCCTCAACGAGATGGGCTTCAACCGCGACTGGATCGAGAAGGCGCTCGCGCACGAGCGCAATGAATCTTCGCGCGGCACGTACAACCGTGCCCAGTACGCCGAGCAGCGGCGGCATATGCTGCAGGAATGGGCGGACATGATTGACGCGTGGGTGGCGGGAAAGACGCATACGCCGGTTCTGCTGCCATCGTCGATGAAGGTAATTGCGGCGCAGGCGCTTACCTAGGTCCTCCGGCAGACACGACGGTAGGACGTGCTTCGCTTCCCGGATTGGCCTTCCGGGAGGGGCTGACTGCAGCGGCGGACTGGTTGCGCAGCGGCGGGGCGTCCACCCCCGTCGTCTGGCGGCAATCGCCTTTAAAATCCGCGTGTTATCCTTGCCCAGGAGCTATGTTTTCCTCCCTGTGCCAGAGTGCGAGTTCGTCACTCCGAGCTGCTAGTATTTCTGCACGTCGCTGCCTAGGTTGAACGTATGTCGCGAGCTGATCTCTTAGTTAGCCTAGTCAAAGCCGGAAGCCAGGGCGACCAGCAGCTATTCCGCACGACCGTTGAGGCAATGGCGGCGGACGAGCGTGCCAAGCAGCACCATCAACTGGCTAGCAAGCTGGAGGAGAATCTGCGGGCGCCGGCTGCGCGTGCAAAGCCCGCGGACGTTCCGCGCGCGTTCGATGGTGGCCATGGTGGCCTGCTCTACGAAGTAGAGCCTCGTCGAAATCTCGAATCCCTTCTCCTCGACGACGCGACTCGGGCCGCGTGCAGAGAGCTGGTCGAGGAGCAGCAACGGAAGGACCTGCTCCGTTCCTATGGCTTGGAGCCTCGCCATCGGGTACTGCTTTCGGGTCCTCCCGGAAACGGGAAGACATCCATTGCCGAGGCGTTGGCATCAGAGCTTCTCTCGCCCCTATTCGTCGTTCGGTATGAGGCTGTCATCGGCAGCTTTCTCGGTGAGACCAGTAGCCGTCTTAAGAAGCTTTTCGACTTCGTTCGAACTCACCAGTGCGTCCTCTTCTTCGATGAGTTCGATACGCTCGGAAAGGAGCGCGGAGATACGCACGAGACCGGCGAGATCAAGCGAGTGGTTAGCTCGCTGCTATTGCAGATAGACTCGCTTCCTAGTCATGTTGTCGTCGTAACGGCAACCAACCACGCCGAGTTGCTTGATCGTGCCGTCTGGCGACGATTCCAATTGAGGCTGATGCTTCCAGTGCCTACGGTTTCCCAGAAGGAAGCCTGGTTTGAGAGGTTTCAACAGTCGCTGGGGGAGCCACTCGGAATCTCGCCAAAGGCTCTCGCAGGGAAGCTCAAGGCAACTAGCTTCTCCGACTTGGAAGAGTTCTGTGCGGACGTGCGACGCCGCCAGGTGTTGGCGCTGCCAAACTCGAACGTCAAACGAATTGTGGGGGAGCGGCTGAAGCAATGGCAGCGTAGGTTTGCGGCGCGAGAATAAAAAAAGCGACAAGGATGCCGGACCACCCGTTACTACTGTTTTCCACGCCAACCAAAGCCGACCGCGACGCAGGTCATGGCGGCGGCACGCCTGTGCATCGGCCGTCTCTGGACCGCCAGCGTCAGCGCATAGGTCCGAAACTGGCGACTCTCAATCAAGCGTTCGATGCGCGACGGTTGACGTTGCAGCAGATTGCTCCCACGGAAAACCCAGAACTCGTTCTTGTGATTGAGACGATTGGGTCGGTCGCAAATTTTGCGAATGCCGTACGTAGGGTCCCTGGCCTCGAGTGGCTCGTCGAAGGGGATGAAGAGGGTATTCCACCGGATGAGGACTTCTTCGACGAGAAGTCACCCGATAAGAAGTTGTCGGGCCAGCTCTTTATGCTTGCGACCAATCGGCAGGCGCTCGATGACCTTTTGTCGCTCTGGAATCACTATCAGGCTGATCCAACGGCGGCTTTTGCGCGCGGGCTGGCTCCCTTCAAACATGTCTTTGCTCAGTTGAAGGATATTCGGCCGTGGGGTGTTGAGGATCGCGTTGGCAATGATGTCCGAGCGTACTGGCAGGACAGAATCGATGAGCAGGCTCCTTCAGTTCGCTTTGAAATCGAGGCCTGGTACTTCAACTCCGCTCAGAAGAACGAGGCTGCGCGGGCAGAGATCGCAACTCGCATCGCAGCGCTGAACGGCCAGATCGTTAGCAGTGCGTTGATTCCTGATATCGGCTATCACGGGCTGCTGGTTGAACTGCCAACGGCTGCATTGACCGGGATATTGGCTGGGGAGATTCCTGAACTCGTGCTGTCGGACCGAGTGATGTATTTCCGACCCAGGGCACAGTCGATTGGTGATGTTCACGAAGACGGCGATACGGTGCCGTATGTCGTCGAAGCCTTGGAGATCGGGGAAGGATCTCCGGTGGTTGCGTTGCTCGATGGCCTTCCCATGCAGAACCATCCACTCCTAACAGGGCGCCTGATTGTGGATGACCCGGACGGCTGGGAGGCAGGGTACGAAGCAAAGGATCGAGTTCACGGCACGGCCATGGCGTCGTTGATCCTGCACGGCGAGCTTGATGGGGCGGCGTCGCCGGCTTCGCGGCCGATCTACGTCCGTCCTGTTCTCCGTCCCGATCCAACGGACACATATCATCCTCGACGAGTCGAGCACACTCCCGACGACGTCCTGCTCATTGATTTGATGCATCGTTCGGTCAAGCGCATTTGTGAGGGTGAAGCGGGTGCCGAGCCGGTCGCGCCGACGGTTCGCGTAGTCAATATCTCCATTGGCGACGAGTCGCGAATCTTCGATCGCGCCATCTCACCTTGGGCGCGTCTCCTCGATTGGCTGTCGTTCAAGTACGGCGTTCTGTTCGTAGTTAGTGCAGGGAATAGCGTCGGGTCTCTGCGGCTGGCTGCGGCCCAGGGAACCATCGGCGGCATGGACCCAGCTGGGCGAAAGGCTTTGGCGTTTGATTCGGTGCTGGCGGATGGTGTCCAGCGGCGGCTTTTGTCGCCGGCGGAGTCGATTAACGCGTTGACCGTCGGCGCGAGTAACTCCGACCAATCGACGGCACCGGTCGTAGCTGACAGGTTTGATCTCTTTGACGAGAAATCACCAAGCCCGATTTCTAGGATTGGTAATGGATTTCGCCGCGCGATCAAGCCGGACATCCTCATGCCTGGCGGTCGCGCGCTGCTGCGCGAGAAGATCATCGGCGGCAGCCCTGCGGAAACCGTTATGGAACTAGTGACCGCCAAAGCGGCACCAGGACACAAGGTGGCGTATCCGCCGCTCCCGGGCGATCCACAGAACCTTATGGCGTACAGTCGAGGAACGAGCAACGCGGCGGCTCTTGCCAGTCGGGCGGCTGCTAAGGCTTTTGAAGTCCTGCAAGACCTTCGCGCGCAGAGCCCGGCGGCTTTGCCGACGAGTCACGATGGCGTGCTGCTAAAAGCGCTCTTGGCGCACGGCGCGAACTGGGGGCCGCTCGCCACCGAGATTCTTGCAAGACGCCCTGACGTGACTGACTGGCGCCAGCAGAAGGAGCTCGTTGCGCGCTGGATCGGCTACGGGCCTGTTGATCTCCTACGAGCAATTGAATGTACCGCGGAGCGGGCAACGCTCATCGGTACGGGTGAGGTGGCTGCAGATGAGGCGCTGGTGTTTTCGGTGCCACTTCCCCCTAGTCTTGCGGGTAAAGCGGTGTTTCGTCGCCTTACCGTCACGCTAGCGTGGTTCTCGCCTGGCAATCCCGCGCACCGACTTTATCGCCGCGCCAAGTTATGGCTGACTCCGCCGCAGACCGATTTGGCGGTGAAGCGTACCAACAGCGTCTATGACAAGGCCGCACAGCGAGGCACTTTGCAGCATGAGGTGCTTGAAGGTGACGATGCACTTGCGTATTTGGACGGCACGAACATCGAATGCAAAGTGAATTGTGCAGCGGATGCCGGTGATCTAACGGCAAAGATTCGATTCGCACTTTGTCTTACGCTTGAAGTGGAGCAGGGAATCGGCTTGCCCATTTACCAGGAAATTCGAGAGCGAATTGTTCCGCAGGTTCAGGTGCAGCCAGCAGCGCCTTGAGATATTGCGGCTCACTTCAACTAGGCGCGTAACGTTCGCTAAATCGATTCCGGCCTTCGTCCCCAATGGCATGGGTAAAGAACTGTAGCGGACGCGACAAAGTAATCGTCGCCCTAGTGAGATAACGGGAAACCACGCTTCTACGGCGTGAGGCGCTCGACGGGTCTGCTTTTGCGGGATCGAACATCGGGATCCGGGGCCCGTCTCACGCGCCCCGCATGGCAAGCCGTGCGGCGGGCCGTCAGCCACTGCTCGACTTCGTATAGATCCCACACCACGCACTTCGATGTCAGGTAAAAGCGCTGGGGAAATTCACCACGCCGCTCCATTTCATAGATTGTAGTGTCAGCGAGGGGCACGATCTTTCGCAGTTCGCGGCGACGTACAGCACGTTGGCAAAGGCGGCTTTCTTTGACTGCAGCGGTAGGCGCATCAGAAGTCACGGACGGCTTCCTCCTGTGGAGTGGCGACGACGATGGCGTTCACTTGGAGTTCGTCGGCTGTGGCTGATTTCTAGCGGAAGGCAAGCCTGGCTGGGACGCGCGTGCCGGCAGTCTTGGGAATGGAGTGTGCTGGCGGCTTCAACCGCCATGTTCTGCGTCAGCCAGTCGAGCACGTCGGCCCGATGCCAGCCGACCGGCTTTCCGCAGTGAGTGCGCTGCTTCGGAAAGCGGCCCAACACCGCCAAACCGAGTAGTAGCCAGCGTGGACGCCGAGTCAGGCGCGAGATCTCGCTCGCGCTAAGTAGCGCGCGCAGGTCCGGAAGCGGTTCGTTGACCCACCGAGGCAGACGGAGGTCCTGGGACGTGCGAATGATTGTCGGGGCGACAGCTGGGCTTTCAGTGGTCGATCGCGTATTCATGCTCTTGCCTCATCTACGTGACGGGATGGAGCAAGAATGCGCATGCGAGACGCGAAAAGCAGCGCACGGATTCAGGGAAGAGATGGACCAAACGCAGCCCGGATGTACGAAGCGTTCAGAGTTTGTTCGAGGTTTTCCGGTGAAGCACCGGAGAAACTCCGCGACTCGACTTCTATGACGAGCGGCCGAACAAGGCCTTGAGCTGCTCGTAGTCGGCAGCGCGCTTCGCGGCGGAGCGTTGCCCTAGGTTTGTTAGCTTGCGACGAACGCCGGGCAAGTCAGCGGCATGCGGGAGTTCGATGAGGCGGAAGTCCGGCGCTTCTCGCTCAACGGAGTCGAGGAACGCGCGGGAGGGCGCATCAAGCAATTCGAGGATGCGCTGCAGGAGTCGCACGCGCACTTCGAGCAGCGAGGCGGAGGTGACGGGAACCGCCGTCATGCCCTGAAAATGTGCCGCAAATGTTTGGTCGAAATCGCGCGGCACCTGCGGCGAGAGCATTTCCGCAGCAGGCTTCGAACTGCAGGTGAGATACACCAGGAACGTTCGCCACAGCCGTTCATCAAGTCGGCCTTCATCGAGTAGCGGCTTCAAATCGAAGAGGTCGCGGGGATGCTGGCGGGACAGCGCGGCGGAGAGCTTGCCGGCGTAGAGGTCCGCGAAGTCGAGCACCTGCATTTCTGCGAATCCGAAGTTCTCTTCGACGCCTGGGCGTACGCGCATGGTCCGAACAGGATGGACAGTGCCCCGCATGACCGGCGTCGTCTCGATCTGCACACGCGCGCGGTTTCGGCTTGCGATCAGTCGATGGACGCCCGTCGCTTCGGTGCCGCTGGTCTGTACCTGCAGTCGCAACGGCCCGGACCGCAGCTGCTCGCCGATGGCTTCCAGCGCCGCGGAGATATCGCGCACATCGCTCGCGAAATCACCTACGGGCAGCCAGGTCAGATCGATATCGACGGAGAGGCGCGGTAGATCGTGCTCGAAGAGGTTGATCGCCGTTCCGCCCTTCAGCGCGAAGCGCTGCTCCTTCGCCAGTGTCGGCAGAATCTCGACCAGTAGTTTTACGCGCTCTGAGTAGCGGTTATCCCAGTTGTTCATCGAGATCGGCCGGCAGCGTTATCTGATATTTGGCGTTCAGCTTGCCGCCCGGTACGAGGACGCGCTTGCCGCTGCCGAGATCCACGTCCTGCAAGCCCACATGCGCGAGCCACGCGTGACGATGCCGATCGGCGAGGGCGAGGAACAGCCGCTTTGCCTTGACACTGTCGCAGTGCTGCAGCAATGCACTGACGAGCTGCGGCCGGAGCGTGGAGAGTCCCTGCATCAGGGCATTCACTTCGTGAACCAACGCGCTGTCTGGTTTCTCGTCGCACAGTTCGAGTATTGCGCGCTCGGGAGTGGAGAGCACCACGCCGGCCGCGCTCGTGTCGTCTGTCGCGCGTTCGAGCCCCTGTGCATTCAAGATTCCATCGAGCGTGTCAGCGCCGAACGAGAGTGCCGGCCAGTCGAACGGTCCTTGGCCGCATGCCTGCACGCGCTCGCGGAGCGGCAGCATGCTGGCCCAGGCCGGCAGCTTCGCCGGGCCATACAGGGTCAGGGTCGCGGACTCGCCAAGGCGCAGGTAGTGCTCATGGCCCTGGCGGGCCAACGCGAATCGGCCGCCGACGTGGAGGGGCAGATTTTCCAGGCGCTGCAGGGCTCGCAGGAGCCCTTCCCAGGTCGGTTTGCCGCCCCTGCGGAGGTAGACTCCGCGCGTGGGGGACTGCAGCCAGCCGCCCGCCATGTAGCGGGCGACCAGGTTGCTCGGGTAACCCTGGGCGCGCAGCCACCGGCTGGATACCAGGGTCGTGTCCCCAAGGGTCTCCAGAAGGCGGTTTAGCTTTTCGTTTTTTGAGTCACCCATGGTGACTAAAATAGGCATTTCGTAAACCATTGACAAGTCGAGGTTTATGGAATGTGATTTATAGTCACTATTAGTGACTATTTTGCGTGGTATCCGAACCGGGAGGCAGGCATGGCGCAAATTCATCCCGCCCTGGGCGCATCGGCCCGAATGACCTGGAAAGTCGTGTCTTTCCCGCTGATTGCCGGCCTGCTGCTGCTGAAGCCGATCGTGGACGCCCTCTGCGCCTTCGTGCTGGTTTTCGGTCTGGTGGCGGCCGTTGCCTTCGAGCTTTCCGCCGTGGGTCCGCGCTTCCCGTTCCTGGCGATCGCCGGCACGGCGCTGGGGTTCGGACTGTTCGCCGCCGTGTACCACCTCGCGCTGATGGTGCTCGTCAGGGACTAGCAGAGCGTCGACCCCGGCAACCCGAACAGACTTCGCGTCGCCGCGCCCATTTGTCGATCAGCATGGCGCTCTGGCAGTGGAGGCATCGAAACAATTCGATGTCTTCTGAACTGGCCGCGCCCCGCGCCAGCAGCGCGGCCTGGTCGAATTCCATGTCCGCGGCTGGCTCCCATTCGCGGAAGATTTCGTAGGCGGTGCACAGCCGCTCGCCGTTCTCCAGCCCCGGCTGAAGGTCCCAAGACTTGCCATGCGACATGGAGCGTTGGCACAGCGCCTGATGAATGCTGGTGAAGACGGTCGCATGACTGAGACGCACGGAGGAGCGGAAGAACGGTTGAAAGGAAGTCGGTGCAGGTCCGCGGAATCCGTCGCCGGCATCGGGGAGCCAGCGCCGCTTGAGCGTGATGAGCCGGTCAGGCGTGAGTCCGCTCCAATCACAAGCGGTCTGCGCACGGGCACCGTGCGACAAGAGCCGCAGGCCCAATTGAATCCTCCGGTAGTAGCGGTCGAACCGCGCGTCGCCGCTGGTGGTGTCCATAGGTCAACCTGCTGAAGTTTCTGCCATAAATGCCCCAGAAACCTGAGGGCGTTTCCGCCGTGACGGCTCCCAACAATGCCATTTTGTGTGGGAGATCTGGCGACGGTGCGCACGAAAGATTCTGGCGACGGAGAGGGGGCGGACGGTCAGCAGCTCTCGCAACACAAATGGAAGGGTGCCCGGTCGATCGGCCTGGCCCATCAACTGAACCAGCAGTTCATCGAACTCTGCTGGGAGCTTTCGCTCGACGGCGCGACGGGCCATCCGTTCCCGGTCGTCGGCTCGTACCGGGACCTCTGGCGCCACCTCGATCCGGTCGCGCGACAACGCCTGTCGCTCTTTCCGTTCGTGATCGTCGACCTGAGATTCGGCGACGTGGCATGGTGGCGCATGGCCGTGGGCAACGGCGCGCATGCGCGCAGTCACGTCAACGGCGCAGCGCCCACGACACGCTGGGACTGGCTCGCCCTCGAGACCCTGATGTTCGGCTGGCAGGTGGCCCGCGAGGATCGCAGCGTGGCCTCGATGATCTTCGCGATGCCGCCGTCCGTGGCCGATTGCATCGCCACCCTGACCATGCAGCAGGTACGCACACTCGCAGTCGAGAGCGCGAAATCCCTGCGCCTGCGCTGGGACAACCATCCGCGTTTGTGGCGCGATCTCCTGCTGGCAGCACGCGAGCCGGACGACGCCGCACTGGAGGCGCTCCGACGCGAGGCGAAGCTGCATTTCTGCGGAGAGCTGATCCATGCCCAACCTGCTGGTGGCGCCCCCATCCCGTTGATTTCTGAGACTAGGATGGACGCTGCGCAGGAGGAATGACAATAGAGTTACTGGCCGAAACCCTCGGTTATGCGGGGTTTCAGGTGGATTTCCCCGGAAACCTGTACTGCTTTGCCGCTCGGTGCGCGTGATTCGATGACATCCCCAGGGGAAGGAGGGGATGACTCGTGGAACAGCGCGCCCAGTCTTGCCGAGGCAACGAACAAATCGTCCGCCTCGCCGCCGCAGCGGCACTCCTAACTCCTGGCGCGGCCTTCGCGCAGGCATCTCCGTTCGACACCGGCGCCAATTCACTGGTGACCTTTGCCCTGACGATCGCGACGCCCGTCGCGGTGCTGATCGTCATCGCGCTCGCCATCGCTGCCGCCGTGGGCCGGATCTCCTGGGGCTGGGTCATCGGCGCACTGATCGGCATCGCAGCGATCTTCGGCGCACCGCAGATCGTGGCCTGGATTCGGACCCTGTTCGGCGTGTAGGGGGCATCGGCTGTGGAACCGCGCAATGCCGGGGTCACTGCCGATCCGCTCTTCGTCGGGGTGACGCGGCCGCCGATGCGCTTCGGCGTGACGTACGCGGCGCTGCTGCTCAATGCGGCCTTCACGATGGAGGTCTTCCTCCTGACGAAGAACCTGCTGGTGCTGCTGATCATGCTGCCGGTCCACGGTATCTGCATGCTGCTGTGCGCGCGGGACGCCCGCTACTTCGACCTGCTCCTGATGTGGGCCAAGACCCGACTCCTTGCGTACTTCAGCAGCATCCGATTCTGGAAGGGCGCGAGCTACAGCCCGCTGCAACTCGACCTGCCCGATCGACACGGTCGGCGCAAGGCCATCGCGACGGTGCGGCTCTCATGAAGCGCGCCACCGCCCTGAGACGTGAGATGCCGGCGGCATTCCGCATCCCGTATCGCGTCCAGCTCTCACCGCACGTCGTGCGGACGGAGGCAGGTGACTACGTCCAGGTGTTCCGGCTCGACGGCGCGAGCTTCGAGACCGCCGATGACGAGGTGTTGAACAACTGGCACGAACGGCTGAACGTGCTGTGGCGGAACATCGCCGCGCCGAACGTCGCGTTGTGGATGCATGTCATCCGGCGTCGCGAGCGGGTTGCCTCAGCGAGACCCGACGACACAGCGGCGGCCGATTTCGCTGAGCGGCTTTCAACCCGCTACCAGGCGCGGTTGTCCACCGAGACCTTGATGGTCAACGAGCTGTACCTGTCGGTCGCCTACCGGCCGATTGCCGGCGCGGCTCCGAATCTGGTGGCGCGGCTGCTGAGCGCCAAGGCGGGAGAGCACCGACTCGCGGAGCACACGGACGCGCTAGATGCCTGCGAGAAGCTCGCGCAGACGGTGGGCTCCTCACTTGCCCGCTACGATCCCGAGCGGCTCGGCGTCTACGAGTCCAGCGGACGCCTGTATTCGCGTGTGCTGGAGTTCTTCGGTCAGCTGGTGAATGCGGACCTGTCGCCCGTGCCACTGCCCACGGCACCGCTCGACGAAGTGCTCGCGACCACGCGGATCATCTTTGGCAGCGAGACCATCGAATACCGCTTGCCGACCCAGACGCGATTCGGCGCGATTCTCGGCATCAAGGAGTACGCCTCGCCGACGACGGTCGGGATGTACAACGTGCTGCTCTCGGCGCCGTTCGAGTTCGTACTGACGCAGTCGTTCGCGTTCCTGACGAAGGCGGCGGGGCAGGGCCTGCTGCAGCGGCAGTACAACCAGATGGCCAATGCCGGCGACTTCGCGGTGAGCCAGGCCGAGCAGCTGAAGGACGCCCTGGATGACCTGACCTCTAACGACTTCGTGATGGGCGATCATCACTTCACGTTGCAGGTGATGACGCCACTGGTGGATCGGCAGAGCGGCAACTCCAACGAGCAGCGCCTGAAGTCACTGAATGACGACGTCGCGCTGGCGCGGGCGACCCTCGCCGATACCGGCATGACGACCGCGCGCGAGGATCTGGCGCTGGAGGCGGCGTTCTGGGCGCAGCTTCCGGCCTGCTTCCCGATGCGGCCGCGCAAGGCGCCGATCACATCGCGCAACTTCTGTGCGATGGCGCCGCTGCACAACTTTCCGGCGGGACGCCCGACCGGAAATCACTGGGGCGACGCCTTGGCGCTGCTGGTCACCAGTGCCCGCTCTCCCTACTACTTCTCGTTGCACGCGAGCGATCCGCACGATCCGGACGGCGGCAGCCGCAAGGACACCGGGCATACGTTCATCTGTGGCCCGACCGGCTCAGGAAAGTCCGTGCTGATCGGCTTCCTCGTGACCCTGCTCGCGCGGCAGCGTGTGACGCAGGTGATCTTCGACAAGGACCGGGGCCTCGACATCCTGACGCGGGCGCTGGGTGGTACCTACCTGCCGCTGCGGAATGGCGTGCCCACCGGCTTCAATCCGCTGCAACTCCCCCCGACGGCCGAGACCGTCGAGTTTCTGAAGGTCTGGCTACGTGCGCTGGTGCGCGGCACGGTCCCGCTGACGATCCGGGAAGAGGGCGATCTCGACGCGGCGTTGATGGGAACCCTTGCGCTCGACGCCTCAGCACGCCGCCTGTCGCGGCTGATCGAGTTCACCGACGCGACCCGATCGGAAGGCATCCACATGCGCCTCGCCCGCTGGTGCGAGAGCACGCAGGGACACTATGCCTGGGTGTTCGACAATGCGGAGGACTCGCTCGTCGGCCAGCTCGCGAAGGCCAGCCTGTTCGGCGTCGATGTCACCGAGTTCCTCGACAACGCGCTGACGCGCGCGCCGGTCACGCTCTACCTGTTCCACGTCATCCGCCAGCTGCTGGATGGTCGCAAGTTCGTCTGCTGGATGGACGAGTTCTGGAAGCTGTTGTCCGATCCTTCTTTCGAGGGGTTCGCCAAGGACGGCCCGAAGACGTGGCGCAAGCTCAACGGCGTGATGTGTCTCGCGACGCAGAGCGCAAGCGACGTGCTCGACAGCCCGATCAGCCGCACGATCATCGAGCAGACCCCGACCAAGATCCTGTTCCCGAATCCGGATGCCAACGCTGCCGAGTACATCGAGGGATTCGGCCTGTCGGAGCGGGAGTTCAAGCTCATCAAGGAGCAGATCGAGCCCGGCTCGCGGCAGTTCCTCATCAAGCAGGGCCACTACTCGGTGGTCTGCCAGCTCGACCTCAAGGGGTTCGATGCCGAGCTGAAAGTCATCTCGGGGCGGGCGAGCACCGTCGAGGAGTTGCAGCGGCTCATCGCCCGGACGGGCCCCGACCCTTGGCAGTGGTTGCCCTCATTCCTCACACCGGAGAAGTCATCGTGAAAGTATCCAACGTACTTGTTGGCGCACTCGCTTGCGTCCTGTGCACGTCCGTCGGCCACGCGGCGATGCCCGTGGTCGATGTCCGCGCCATTGCCCAGATGGCGCGGGAACTGCAGGTCCTGCAGAACCAACTGACCACGGCTCGCAACCATCTCACGCAGGCGCAGCAGCAGTTCCAGTCACTGACCGGTCGCCGGGGCATGGAGCAACTGCTCTCGGGCGTTACCCGTAACTATCTACCCGCCGATTGGGCAGCGCTCGACGCCACGCTGCGCGGGGCGCAGGCGAACTACGCGGCCCTCAGCGCGCAGATCCAGGCCGCGATTCGGGATGTGACGGTGCTGACCCCGGCGCAGACGGCCCGGATGTCCCCCGAACAGGTCGAGCAGCTCGAAGCGGCGCGCCGGTCCGTGGCGCTGCTGCAGGCCACCAGCCGCGAAGCCCTGCAGGCCAGCAGCCAGCGATTCGCATCCCTGCAGGGGTTGATCGACGCCATCCCGACGGCCACGGACGCCAAGGCGGTCCTCGACCTGCAGGCGCGAATCGCCGCCGAGCAGGCCATGCTCCAGAACGAGCACACCAAGCTGATGGTGCTCAACCAAGCGGCGGAGGCCGAGCAGCGCGCGCAGGAGCAGCGGGGGCGCGAACTGGCGATCAGCAACTTCGGCTCGCTGCGCCGCCTGCCCGCCGTTGGCTTGAATCCGTAGTTCGCCATGTCACGCGGCATGCTCGTGTTGATCCTTCTGGCCACGCTCGTCGGGGCCGCCGTCTCCTGCGCGCCGGGACCGCCAGTCGCCGAGCACACGGTTTCCGACTACCGCGCCGATGAGACGTTGCGGCGCGAGGTCTTCGCCCGGTGCCTGAACGATCCCGGTGGGCTTGGCCAGACGCCGGACTGCGTCAATGCACGGGAGGCCGAGCGGTTGGAAAGCCGCGGCTCGCTGCGGGACCAGGGGCCGGTGGGCCTCGATCCCAACGGGAGGCGGTGAGGCATGGGCTTCTTCGGCGAGTTCAACGCGTGGTTGACCGGCATCCTGTCCGCATACATCGGTCAGACCCTCGCCGTGATCGCCGGCATCCTCGAGCCGGTGATCGTCACGCTAGGCGTGCTCTACGTCATCGTGTGGGGCTACCTCCAACTCACCGGCAGGATCGAGGAGCCGTTCATCGAGGGAGCGAAGCGGCTGCTGACGCTCGGAGTGGTCCTGGGGCTGTCGCTGCAGCTGTGGCTCTACAACGATGTGTTCGTCGACACGTTCTTCAATGCGCCCACGGAGCTGGCAGCCTCGATCATCGCAGCGCGAAATCCCGGCGGACCGGCGTTCCAGCCCGTGGCCGTGGTGGATGAGATCTTCTTCGACGGGGACGACGCCGCCACGCTGCTGATGGAGAAGGGCGAGATCTTCGGTCGGGACATCGTCTACTACTTCGGTGCGCTCGCGATCTACCTGATCGTCGGGCTCACCGCCGTCTACACCATGTTCCTGCTCGCGATGAGCCGCATCGCGCTCGCCGTTCTGCTGGCGATGGGACCCATCTTCCTCGCGCTGCTGTTCTTTGATTCCAGCAAACGGTTCTTCGAAGCATGGCTCGCGCAGCTCAGCAACTACGCGTTCCTGACCGTCCTGACGATCCTCGTGGCGGCGCTGATGCTGCAGGTAATCTCCACGGCTGCGGAGGCGGCGGTCGCGGCTGGCGGGGGCATCGGCATCGCGAATGCGCTGCAGGTCTGTGCTGCCGCGGCGCTCACGTTCCTGATCATGCGGCAGGTGCCGTCCATGGCGCAGGGCATGGCGAGTGGCATCGCGCTGTCGGGCTTCGGCGCCGTCGGAAACGTGCTGCGAATGGGCATGGGTGTGGGCCGCTCCGGTCTCGGGAAGATGGGGGAGTTCTCCCGGGGCGCTTTCCTGGACCAGGACAAGAGCCGCTGGGACAGCATGACGCGCAAAGCAGGCCAGCGACTGATCGGCGCCCGCATGGCCCGCGAGAAGCGTCCGCGCCAGAACACACTGAAGTACGGGTGATCGCCATGCCAAGGATCAAGGCAACAGTTGCGCTCGCACTTTCCGCCGTTATGGCAGGACTCGTGACTGGATGCAGCACGCAGGCGCGGCGCGTGGACTGCGACGGCCGGTTGCGACCGATCAACGCACCCGTGCCGGTGAGCGCGCCTGCCGCAGTCAATCCGGCAAGGGAGCAGACCCCATGAAGCGCGATGCCGCCCTGCAGGCGTACTTCGCGGAGGCCGCGTCCTGGGACGCGGATCGCGTGGCGGCAAGCGAGCGCAGTGTGCGCACGGCGTGGCGCGTGGCTGTCGGCGCCTGCGTGCTCGCGGTGGCCGCGATCTTCGCGCTGGTGTTGCTGATGCCGCTGAAGCGTGTGGACCCGTTCGTGATCCGCGTCGACAACGCCACGGGAATCGTGGATGTGGTGCCCGTGTTTGCGGGTCAGGCGACGATGCCGGAAGTCGTGACCCGATACTTCCTCGATCACTACCTGACTGTGTGCGAGCGTTTCAACTTCTCGACGGCCGAGAGCGACTACGAGGAGTGTTCGAGCTTCCACGGCCCGGCGCGCCATCAGCAATGGATGACATTGTGGGACCGGAGCAATCCGGAGTCGCCACTGAACCGCCACAAGGATGGCTCCAGCGTGCGCGTGCAGGTCAGCTCGATCACGTTCTTCAAGCGCGGTAGTGGTACGGAGGATCTGGCGCAGGTCCGCTACGTGAAGGCGCTTCGCACGGGCAACGGCAACGAGCAGCACAGCTACTGGATCGCGACGGTCCAGTACGCCTACGGTGCGCCGTCCAAGGACCCGCGGATGCGCCGCTGGAATCCCCTGGGATTCAAGATCGTCGACATCCGGACCGAGGCGGAGGCCACGCAGCCGGAGCCCGCGAACCCGCCGACCGCCACGACGGGGACGGCCGGGAGTGCGCCGTGAAGTCCGTGGGCGCGTGGGCGAGCGCGGTGCTGCTGTCGTGTCTGCTGGCGGGACCGGGCGCGTGGGCAGAGACGATTCCAGTGCGCGGCCAGGTGGACGCGCGCGTTCGAACTGCTGCGTACAACCCCGATCAGGTCTACAAGCTCTACGGGTTCGTCGGCTATGCGGTGGAACTCATCTTCGAGGACGGCGAGCGGTTCTCCGGAGCCGGTGGTGGTGACCTGGAGGGCGTGACCGTGGATGCGCATGGCAGCTCGGTGCTGCTGAAGCCGCGCGCAGCCATCGTGTCCACGAACCTCGTCGTGTTCACCGACCGGCGCGCGTATCGCTTCGACTACACGGTCGCCGCGCGCGCTCCGAACCGGCTGACCGATGAGGTCATGTATGCCGTGCGGTTCACTTATCCCCCCGTGCGAGCCGCCAACGGGGAGGACCCGCAGGCGAAGGTTGATCGCGACCTCGCCGCCGCGGATGCCGCGCGGCCCCGAAACCGCGACTACTGGTATTGCGGCAATCGCAGCTTGCAGCCGGTGGCGACCTCCGACGATGGCGTGCACACGCGGATTACCTTCGGAGACCGATCCGAGATCCCGGCGATCTTTGTGCGCAACGAGGACGGCTCCGAGTCGCTGCTGAATTTCTCGATGGATTCCGGCGATGTGGTGATCCATCGCGTGGCTTCCAGGTTCGTGCTGCGGCGGGGCAAGCTGACAGGCTGCATCGTCAACAAGGGATACGCGGGCGCCGGGCTGCGCCTGGATTCCGGCACGGTGTCGCCGCAGATCGAGCGCGATGTGAAGGGGGCGCGGCCATGAGCCTGCTCGATCGCTTCCGGACGCCGCCCGCCGAACCGCCTCCGGATTCGGTAGCCGGTGAAACCGGGGTCGAGGGAGAGCGTGCCGCGAGTGCCGTGCAGCGGCCGCCGTCGCTGCAGTCGAGGGTCAGCAATCTGCTGGCCTTCGGGCTCATGGCGGCAATCGGGCTGGGGCTGCTCGGCTGGTACTACGGCAAGGTCATGACGTCGCGCACGGCTGCGCGGACGGCAGCGGAATCGTCGGCCAAGAGCAAGGCGGAAGGGGAGATCAACCTGCGCCCACTCGGGCGGGTTGACCCACCGGCGCTCGTCCAGAACGTGCTGGGTGATGCACCCGAGGAACCCCCGCCGGAGGACATCCCCGAAGCGTGGCTGCGACCAGCGGAAGATCCACCGGCCACCCGGTCGCCCGGCTATGCGCCACCCGTGCAGGAGCCGCGTGACCTCCGACTCGAAAGGCAGTTGTCCGGACGGGCGTTCGTCACGAGTGCGGATCGGACTGCGGCCGCCGTGGACGCCGAGGCTGTCGGAAGCGGCGGCGCCGACGGTCCAGCACCCGCGGGGGATCTCGATGCGCTGCTGCGCCCGAGCGTGACGCCGGCCGTCCAGGCCCAGGTCTTGCCGACCCGGCGGATGCTGCTGCCCAAGGGCGCATTCCTCGACTGCACGCTGGAGACGGCGCTCGACTCGACCCTGCCGGGGATGACGACCTGCATTCTGGCGACGGACGCGTTCAGCGCGGACGGGAGCGTCGTGCTGCTGGAACGCGGCACCAAGCTCGTCGGGGAGACCCGGGGTCAGGTTCGGCAGGGTTCGGCGCGGGTTTACGTCCTGTGGACCGAGGCGCGCACCTCCAAGGGCGTTGTCGTGCCGCTGGCCTCCCCTGGCACGGACGAGCTGGGGCGGGCGGGTCTACCGGGCCGCGTCGACCGTCACTTCATGGAGCGGTTTGGTGCAGCGATCCTCGTGAGCGTGATCGACGGTGCCATCCAGGCGGAGGTGGCCTCGCAGCGCGGGAACGGCTCGACGGTCGTCGTGGACCCGTCCGGTTCGAGGGACATCATGACCGAGATCCTGCGCTCGACGATCAACATTCCCCCGACCGTCGTGAAGCCGCAGGGTGATCGAATCCAGGTGCTGGTGGCGCGGGATCTGGATTTCCGGAGTGTGTATGAGCTTCGACCAGCCAGTCGTTAGGCCCGTTCTCGTACCGGACCCGGTCGCTGCGGTCGCGTCGTCCGGCTTCACGCGACCGCCGGCCGTGGCGGAATCCTCGGCACTCGACCTGACGCTGCGTGCGCTGCGTCCGATCCTCACCGACCGCGAAGTCACCGAGATCTGCATCAACCGTCCCGGCGAGGCGTACATCGAGACGCGCGCCGGCTGGCGCTGTGTGCCGCTCGCGTTCGCGACGTTCGAGTGGTGCAGCTCACTGGCGAAGCTGGTGGCCAACTCCACACGGCAGCGCGTCGATGCCGAATCCCCGCTGCTGTCGGCGGCCCTGCCTGGCGGTGAGCGCATCCAGATCGTGCTGCCGCCCGCGACGACGCCCGGCACGGTCGCGATCACGATCCGCCGGCCGGCCGATGAAGTCTGGACGCTCGAGGAGCTGGAGCAGCGCGGACTGTTTCGCACGACGCGGCGGGCTGCGACGGGCCCGGACGAGACCGAAGCGGAACTGCTGCGACTGCTGGAGGCCCGCGACTACCAGACATTCCTGCGCCTCGCCGTCGAGCGCCGCCGAAACATCCTCGTGTCAGGTCCCACAGGTTCGGGGAAGACGACATTCACGAAGGCGCTGATCCGCGAGATTCCGTCTGACGAACGGTTGATCACCATCGAGGACGCCAAAGAGCTGGTACTCGACCGCCACGACAACCACGTGCGGCTGTTCTACTCGAAGGACGATCAGGGTCTCGCGCGTGTGAGTCCGAAGCAGCTGCTGGAGAGCTGCCTGCGCATGAAGCCCGATCGCATCCTGCTCGCCGAGCTGCGCGGTGAGGAGGCGTTCGACTATCTGCGCAACGTTAACTCCGGACACCCGGGTTCCATCACCAGCATCCATGCCGCGAGTGCTGAACTCGCGTTCGAGCAGCTGGTGCTGCTCGTGAAGCAAAGCCGCGCCGGCCAGGAGCTGGCGCGCGAGGAGATCAAGCACCTGCTGTATCTGCTGATCGACGTGGTCGTGCAGTTCGGCGTTGAGCACCGGCAGCGTTGCATTCAGGAAATCTGGTATGACCCCGACCGCAAGCACCGCACGCTGGCGGCCGCGCGTTAGGAACCGCTGGGTCGCGCTGGCATGCAAGGCTCTCCTGTTGCTGGTGGGAGTCGTGCTTGCCGCGCAGTACCTGGCAGGGTTCCTGTTCCTGCAGTGGGTGCATAGCGACCCGAAGACGGCGACGCCCCTGACGGTCGCGCGTTACGGCTACTACTTCGGCGAGCGCAGGGACATCCGTCGCAAGCTGTGGGTCAGCTCCGGTGCAGGACTCGCGCTGGTCATGCTTCCCGTGATCCTCGCGCTGCGGCCCCGCGCGCGGCCGCTGCACGGCAGTGCCCGGTTCTCGACGCGAGGGGAAGCGCGACAGGCAGGGCTCTTTTCGCCGGTCGGCATCATCCTGGCGCGAGTGGGCCGGCGGTTGTTGCGGCTCCCCGGGCAGCAGGGCGTGGCAGTGATTGCCCGCTCCCGCAGCGGCAAGGGCGCGGGCATCGTGATCCCGAACCTGTTCGAGTGGCCGGACTCACTGATCTGCGTGGACCCGAAACACGAGAACTACACGATCACCGCCGGCCATCGCGCCCGAAGCGGCCATGCGGTCTACCTGTTCGCGCCGTTCTCCGAAACCCGCAACACGGCCCGCTGGAATCCACTGGGCTATATCCCCGACGACCCTGCGCTGCGCATCAACGGCCTGCAGCGCATCGCCGACATGCTCTACCAGGAGGCGCCGGGCGTCGATCCGTTCTGGTCGGCCTCGGCGCGCACGCTGTTCCTCGGCATCGGGCTCTACGTGTTCGAGACGCCCGGACTGCCGCGGACGATCGGCGAGATCCTGCGGCAGGGCATGGCCTCGAACGACGAAGGATTCGGGGCGCACTGGAAGCGGCTGATCGAGGGGCGCGGCAGTGGCAAGTATCCGCTGTCGCCCGAGTGCGTGCGGGCGCTCTGCGATGTGATCGACCTAGCGCCGGTCACGGCCTCCAGCATCCGCAAGACCTTCACCTCGCGGCTGGACCTGTGGTTGAACCCGATCCTGGACTGGGCCACATCGGCGAACGACTTCGATCTGCGCGAGCTTCGCTCCAAGCGCATCAGCATCTACGTCGGGGTCATGCCGGAGGACCTGCACCGTCTCCGGCCGGTGCTCTCGCTGTTCTTCCAGCAGGCGATTGCGTTGCAGACGCGCCAACTGCCCGAGCACAACCCGGCGCTCGTCTACCAGGTGATGTTCCTGCTCGATGAGTTCACCTCGCTTGGGCGAATCCCGATCATTGCCGAGGCCATCGGATTGATGGGTGGCTACAACATCCGGGTGGTACTCGTGATCCAGGCACGGTCCCAGTTGCGTGAGGTTTATGGGCAAAATGCCGCGGAAACCATCCTCCGAAATCTGGCTGCACGCGTAGTATTTGGTGCCGACGAGTACAGCGACGCACGCGAGATCTCCGAGGAGCTGGGGACGATCACGGTGAAGACCCAATCCGTTTCCAAACCGGGTTTCGACCTGTTCAGCCGGGCTCACCGTCCGCCGAGCGTCAACGTCAGCGAGCAACGCCGGTCGCTGATGCTGCCGCAGGAGGTGCAGGCCATGCGCGCGGATCAGGCTATCGTGTTCTACGAGGGCATCCGGCCGATCCGCTGCACGAAGATCCGGTACTTCCGCGAGCGTCGGTTCAAGCGGCTCATCGGTCCGCCACCTCGGCATGCCGCACCCGGCATAAAAGCGCCGCCGCCGCCCGTCCCGGTGCAGCCCCTGCCGGCGGAGTCAGCCGGCGAGGTGGGTTCGATCAGCCTTGATTCCACGCCTCAGCCGCAGCGACCGCCGCGCCGCCGAAGTCGTCGCGCCACGCCGCAGGACATCGAGCGAATCGACGAGATGAAGCTGGAGGACTTTGATGTCGATCTGAGCCGGGTGGAGTTGCCCCAGAAGCCCGATGGCGAGCGACTGACCACTCAGGAACTCGATTCCGCCGTTGAATCCTTTCTCTCCGCGCTTCAGGAGCGCTAGGACCGATCAATGCCCAAGACGCCTTCCAGTTCCTCCGGTTCTCCCTCGGACAGCAAGCGCGCCAGGGCGGGCCGCAAGCCGTCGCAATCGGCTGCACCGCCGACGGTGCCGGCGGCCGGCACAAGGGACGACGACAACTTCATCCAGCTGACGCCGACCGAAGTGAAGGGACGCCCGCAGAACACCATCAGTCTTCCTGCCCAGTCGGGACGCGAGCAGGAAGACGACAGGAGCCGCAAGGAAGGGCGGAGTCCAGCGGGTGCCGCAGCGCAGGCGACGAAAGAGGCCCCGCGCCAGCTGCGCGTGCCCGACTCCGTCCAGGAGCGCTTCATCCAGATCGGCAACAAGTTCCATTTCCCGGACGGTGCCGAAGCGTTCACGCACGACAGCAATCGCCTGACCACGCGCTCGGAGAACTCCGTCGTCATCCAAAGCATGGTTGCGATTGCGCGCGAGAACGGCAAAGGCCCGGTCACCGTTGGCGGCACGGAATTCTTCAAGAAGGAGGCGTGGTTCGCTGCCAGCCTCGCCGGCCTGGAGGTCCGCGGCTATCAGCCCACTGATTTCGAGCGTGAGCGGCTGGCGCGCTCGCTCGCGGCGCGGCGCAATCCAGGGGCGCCTGAAGCCGCTGCGGTGCCCGCCGAGGCGCGGCCCGCCGAGAGGGCCCCCGAGTCCGGGGGCGCGGCCGCGCCGCGCCCTCAGGCCAGCGACCTGATCGTGGGCCGGCTGGTCGACCATGGCGCTGCACCCTATGGGCATGATCCAAAGCAGCCGATGTCCTATTTCGTGCGCGTGGAGACGGCGCGCGGTGACCGCGAGATCTGGGGCGTGGACCTGGAGCGCGCGTTTCGGCAATCACTCAGTACCCCCGGCATCGGAGACGAGATCGGCGTCCGCTCGGTCGGCCGGCAGCCAGTCACCGTACTCGCGCCGAAGCTCGACGCCCAGGGTCGAGAGACCGGCCAGGCGCCGCTCGACACCCATCGCAATCAGTGGATCGTCGAGCGCAAGGACTTCCTCGATGAACGGCAGCGTATGGCCGAAGTGCTGCGAAACACGGAGACGCCTGCGGCCGATGCCATCCGTCGCCATCCCGAGTTGGAAGGCTCCTATATGCAGCTGCAGATGGGACGCGCACTCGCCGAGCAACAGTTCCGCGACAAGGCGCAACGCGAGCAGTTCGTGGATCATTTGCGCTCGCATATCGCGCAGCGCATCGAGTTCGGTCAGCCCCTCGATCCGGTCATGCTGCGTGGCGAAGAGCGTACCGTCGCGCCGCGCAGCCAGGATCGGGACTTCCAACCCACGCGCTGAGCCTTGCCGTGGGCGACCAGCGTTCAACAGGTGCGCCACCGCGCGGCCGCCGCGGTGAGGTCATCACCGGGCGCCTGCAGGAGCACGGCAAGGCGAACTACCAGTTCCAGCCGGACGGCAGCCCGTCGTACTACCTGACACTGCTGACCAGCCGCGGCCCGGAAACGCTGTGGGGCACGGATCTCGAACGCGCCATCCTGCGATCCGAATCGCAGCCGAAGATCGGCGCCGTCGTAGGCGTGCAGCGCGTGGGTTCGGACCCAGTGACGATTCCGGCGCGGGACGGAGAGCGCAGGACGGACCAGCAGCGGACCTTCCACCGCGCGCGCTGGCGCGTGGAAGAAGTCACCTATCTCGCCAAGTCTATGCAAAGCGCCGAGCGCGCAGTGAAGTCCCGTCTGGAAGACAAGCGCGCCATGACGGAGCGCCCCGAACTACGCAGCGCATTCATCAGCCTGCATGTGGCCCAGCAGTACGCTGAGAAGAACATCCGCGATCCCCGCGATCGGGACCTGTTCGTCACCCGTATCAAGGCCGTGATGGCGGCGTCTGTCAGGAACGGCGCGCCGGTTCCGGAGCCGCGCATCGTCGACCAGAAGTCGCCGAGCGTGGCGCGCTCCACCGGCCGGAACGATCCAGCGCGCTAGCTGCCTCAGTACCCTGAGGATGCTACGGCTGACTGCCTTCGACCGCAGGCCCCGAGTACTTACCCACCGCAGATTCGCGCAATTGCACTTTCCGGTGCAGGGTCCCTGCGTTTCCGGTCTTTGACCGCTCAATCAAACGCAATCCTGGGGTCTCCCCGGCAGGTATTTCCCGAACAGCCGCTCGGGAACGTAGAAGAGGAACAACCCACCCGCCACCAGGACCAGGGACAACTTCGACCAACCGTGCGAGCCGAGCGTCAGCACGCCCAAGCCGTAGAGCAGTGAGACAAGAGCAAGCAGCAGGAAGAACGGGCCGGTGAGGAAGCAGTGGAGTCGTCGGCAACCACGCGCATTGAGCAGGCACGCGGCTCCCATCCAGCTGAGCAGCATGGGCCATGCGATGACTTGCAGCAGCCCACCCACCAGACCGCTGATTGCCAGTCCTGCGAGAGGCAAACACCAGATCAGCAGAAGGCTCTTGCCGCGGGCCCAGTCTCTCGTGTTCGAGTCAGGCGGTTTCGCCGGGGCGCACGGAACTGCCACAACAGGGCTCCTGGACTTGCATCGGGGGGCAGACGACGGTGCCGAATGAACAGAACACGCAGCAGTGACCAGCCAACGGGCGCAGCAAGACGTGACATTCGGTGCACTCGTAATAGAACTGGCAGGCATCGGTCGGCATGGTCTCGGCCCGTGAGTGGCCGCACTTCGGGCAGGTGATGACCGACTCGAGCCGGACATCATTCATTGGGTGACGGTCAGCGTTGACGGGAATCCCGCGTTCGTCGTCGCTTCGGTCAGTGCCGACGGCTTGACCCGATCCGGATCGAACGTGACAGTGGCTGTCTTCTTCTCAAAATCGACGGACGCAACGCCGACACCGGGCACACGCTCCAGTGCCTTGCGGACGGCGATGGGGCAGGTGCTGCACGTCATGTTCTTGACCTGCAGCGTGACGGTGCGTGGCGGGGCGGCGATCGCGGCTGTAGTCAGCATCGCGGCAGCGAGGAGCAGATATCGACGCATGGAGCTCTCCTTCAATCGAGCACGTAGGGTGCGAACCAGGGGAATGCGATCAGCGTGACCAGACCCAGTGTGACCATCCAGAAGATCAGGCGCTGACGGCGCAGGTACCGTGGATCGGCGCACGCCTCGCCAGGCGCGCAGTGCGTCGGCTGCAGGTACAACTTGCGGAACGAGAGAGCAAGGAAGACCACCATCAGGCCGATGAACACCGGCCGATAGGGTTCCAGCGCGGTGAGGTGACCAATCCACGCTCCGCTCACGCCAAGTGCCAGAAATACCAGCGGTGCGACGCAGCACAGTGAGCCGACGATTGCCGCGCCAGCGCCAGCCCAGAGATGTTTGCCAATCCGGTCCATGCGCGTAGGCTACACCCTGTACCTGAGTACGGAGTCAAGCATGCAGTCGTCAGAATACACGATCGGGCGCCTGGCGCAGGAAGCGGGAGTTGGCGTCGAGACAGTCCGCTACTACCAGCGCCGACGCCTGCTGGCGGTACCCACAAGACGGGCTGGCGGATTCCGCTACTACGATGCGCAAACGCTGGAGCGCCTGCGTTTCATCCGGCGTGCCCAGGCGATTGGTCTGGCGCTGGAGGATATTCGGGAACTGCTCGGCCTTGACCGGAAGCGCGCTTGCGGAAAAACGCGGGCGCTGGCGGCGCAACGACTGGAACTTGTTGAGCAGAAGCTCAAGGATCTCGCCGCTCTGCGCGATGCGCTGGCTGCCCTGGTTCACGAATGCGATGAGCGCGGCGGCCCCACGTGTCCCATCCTTACGCGGCTGTCTGGAGAGATCGAGACGGGGTCATAGTCGTTCCGTCGGAATTCCATGCATCGGCAGGCGCTTGCGGGAGTCGGTCTCTCTGTTGGCCAGCCCGATGGCAATTGCGATCTCACGATTGACGGCATCGGATATCGCGGACGACTCGGTGCCGCCGCGGCCGGCAACACCGCGTGCCTCTTGGCCTTCAGGCACCTGTCCTTAGAGTAGACGACCGACATCTTCGGTCGGCATTGCCACTGCCTGCTCAAGTACGCGAAGGATCACGCCGAAGCGCGTCTGATTCTCGCGGCCATCAGCCGTTGGCGGCGCGGCGCGCGGGTCTGCTCGCCGGGCCAACGCGCTGATCCATGAGAAAGAAGGAGGAGGGCAGGATTGTCTGTGAGTGGCGAGCCTATCACGACGTGCTCGCCGTCAAGGACGAGCGCGGACGCGCTCGCCGCCTGCGGCGGTCTTCGATCCTT
>Ga0209023_10000451_pt1 | contig 62652 bp, 54 predicted proteins | sample LakOneMetagenome_FD_187468 | JGI IMG/M metagenome (GOLD analysis project Ga0209023, IMG submission 187468) | Freshwater and sediment microbial communities from Lake Erie, Canada (SPAdes) (version 2) | ecosystem: Environmental > Aquatic > Freshwater > Lentic | place: Lake Erie, Canada...
ATCGCGGCTTCCGCCGCTCCCACAAAAGCATGAGAAGTCCCTGTGGGAGCGGCGGAAGCCGCGATGCTCTTGCTTTGCTTTGCTCTGCCGGCGCGCAGGAGCGCGCTGCTCTTCCGGGGTCCCCTTCAGCGCCGGTGGACGGCGGACGGGAAGGCCCGCAGGGGCGCGCACACGAGGTGCGCGCGTTCGCCGTCAGCGCAGGGATGCGCTGTCGGCGAACCCCGGCCGACGTCCACGCACCCGCAGGGCAGGATGCCCGGAGGGCGCCGCTGTGGGGGTGCCCTTTCTTTTGGTTCCTTTTCTTTGGGCAAGCAAAGAAAAGGAACCGGCCCGCAGGGATACGGGACGAACATGCACGGATGCGGGCAGGTCTTCGCGAAGAAGGAGATCCTTCCGAACGAGGAAAGGACACGGCAAAAGCGCCCTCACCCTGCCCTCTCCCGCAAGCGGGAGAGGGGAAAGCGAAAGGGATGCAGGACGAACGAACCCCGGAAACAACAAGGCCCGGAAACCCGGGCCTCGTCGGTCGATTCAAATACCCGCGAAGGTCAATTGACCTCGGTCGGCACGATCGCTCCGCGCGGCAGCACCTGCGCGGCGAGTTTGGTGTCGGCGCGGATCAGCCCGATCTCGTCGGCGAGGATATGCGCCGCTTCGTCGAGAATGATGTCGCGCTTGTCCTTCGCTTCCTTCTCGCGCGCGATGTCGGTGTTGATGCCGCGCTCGTCGGGCTGCAGGCCGTCGTCCTGCGTCAGGGCGGCGTCGCCGTCGTCACCGCGCGGCGCTTCGGTGCCCGGCTTGGCCGCAGGCTTCGCGGGATCGACCTCGACGCGCTTGGTGTTGCCGGCGACACCGCGCTCGGCCGCGACCTTCTGCACCGTCTTTGCGGCGGGATCGGCATCCGGCGTGGCGTGGCCCATCGCGACGTCGCGCGCCTTGCGCTTGGCTTCCTGTTCGTCGCGCTCCTTGCGGCGTACCTGCTCGTTCAGCGAGATCGTCTTCAGCTCGCGCAACGCGCGTGCGTCGGCAAGATCGGCCTCGAAGTTCTTCCATTCGCCATTGCCGGCGACGCGACCTGCATGGCGCTCGGCCAGCAGCGGCACGACCGGCTTGAGGTCGGCGACCGCCTGGTATTTCGCCGGCGCGATCGAGGTCCACGGCAGCGCGTTGTCGTAGCTCGATTCGCCGAAATCCTTCGCGTCGACGGTGAGCGGGAAGCTGATGTCGGGCGTCACGCCGCGCAGCTGGGTCGAGCCGCCGTTGATGCGGAAGAACTGCGCGATGGTCATCTTGACCTCGCCGAAGATCGGCTTTTCGTTGTGTGCGACGTCGTCGAGATCGACCAGGTTCTGCACGGTGCCCTTGCCGAACGTCGGTTCGCCGATGATCACGCCACGACCGTAGTCCTGGATCGCCGCAGCGAAGATCTCCGAGGCGGACGCGGAGGCGCGGTTGACCAGCACTGCGAGCGGGCCGTCCCAGGTCATGCCGGAACGCGTGTCGGATTCGGATTCGACCTGGCCGCCGGCGTTGCGCACCTGCACCACCGGCCCCTTGTCGATGAACAGGCCGGTAAGGTCGGTCGCCTCGGTCAGCGAGCCGCCGCCGTTGTTGCGCAGGTCGACGATCACGCCGTCGACCTTGTCGGCCTTGAGCTCGACCAGCAGGCGCTCGACGTCGCGCGTCGCGCTCTTGTAGTCGCGGTCGCCGCGGCGGCGGGCGTCGAAGTCCTGGTAGAACGTCGGCAGCGAGATCACGCCGATGCGGCGCGTGCGCGTCGTGTCCTTGACCTCGATGACCGACTTCTTCGCCGCCTGTTCCTCGATGCTGACCTTCTTGCGCACCAGCGCCAGCGTGAAGTGCTTGCCGTCGGGACCTGCATCGGCCGGCAGGACTTCGAGGCGCACGGTGGTGTCCTTGGCGCCGCGGATCTTGTCGACGACGTCGTCGAGGCGCCAGCCGACCACGTCGGCAATCGGGCCGTTCTCGCCCTGGCCGACGCCAACGATGCGATCGCCGATCTTGATCTGCTTGGAGAGTGCAGCCGGGCCGCCCGGCACGATCTCGCGGATCGCGGTGTAATCGTCATCGCGCTGCAGTACCGCGCCGATGCCTTCGAGCGAGAGCTTCATCGCGATGTCGAAGTTCTCCGACGCGCGCGGACCGAGGTAGTTCGTGTGCGGCTCGATCGACGAGGCGTACGCGTTCATGAAGGTCTGGAACACGTCCTCGCTGTTGAGCTGGTGGACGCGGTCGAGGTAGTTCGCGTAGCGCTTGTCGAGCGTCTCGCGGATGTCCTTCTCGGCCTTGTTCGCGAGCTTGAGGCGCAGCCAGTCGTTCTTGATGCGCTTGCGCCAGAAATCGTTGACCTCGGCCTCGTCCTTCGCCCACGGCGCCTTGTCGCGCTCGTACTGGTAGCTTTCGTCCTTGGAGAAGTCGAAGCCCTTCGCCAGCAGCGCGCGCGCATACGCCACGCGTTCGCCGACGCGCTGTTCGTAGATGTTGAAGATCGCGTACGGCCCCGCGAGATCCTGGTCGTAGATCGCGTCGTCGAGCTTGTCCTTGTAGGCGCTGAACTTGTCGATGTCGGCCTGGGTGAAGAACAGGCGATCGCCGTCGAGCGCATCAAGGTAGCGCTTGAAGATCTGCTCGCTCATCGCGTCATCGAGCGGCGTCTGCTTGTAGTGGAAGTGGGTCAGGAAACGCGTCGCCCACACCGCCGCCTCCGCTTCGGAGGTACCCGCCTTGAGCAGCGGCGCAGCCGATTCGCTGGCCGGCTTGGCGAACACCGGACCGACGAGGGCGGTCAGGGCGAGGGTCAACAGCGTCTTGCGCATCTTTGTTTCTCCATTGCCGTACACGGATGTACGGTTTTTTCTTTCGCGGAAGGGACTCCGCGTGAAGTACTGCCTTCTTTACCTCAGGCGACCTGAACGTATCCGGCGGCGTGCGCCATCTGGTCGGCGTGGTACGACGAGCGCACCAGCGGGCCCGAGGCGACGTGCTGGAAGCCGATCCGGTAACCGAGTTCCTCGATCGCCTTGAACTCCTCCGGGGTCCAGTAGCGCAGCACCGGGTGGTGGTGCGCGGTCGGCTGCAGGTACTGGCCGATCGTAACCATATCGACATCGTGCGCGCGCAGATCGTTCAACGTTTCCTCGACCTGTTCCAACGTCTCGCCGAGTCCGAGCATGATCCCGGACTTCGTCGGCACATCGGGGTGCTGCGCCTTGAAGCGCTTGAGCAGGTCCAGCGACCAGTCGTAGTCGGCGCCCGGGCGCACCTCGCGGTACAGCGCGCGCGGCGTTTCGAGGTTGTGGTTGAAGACGTCCGGCGGCTGCCGGGCGAACACCTCGAGCGCGCGTTCGACGCGACCCTTGCCGCGGAAGTCCGGGGTCAGGATCTCGATGCGGATGTCGGGATTCTCGAACCGCACCGCCTTGATGCAGGCGGCGAAATGTTCGGCCCCGCCATCACGCAGGTCGTCGCGGTCGACCGAGGTGATGACGACGTACTTCAGCGCCATGTCGCGGATCGTGCCGGCCAGGTGCGCCGGTTCGAGCGGATCGGGCGGCTTCGGCCGGCCATGCGCGACATCGCAGAAGGAGCAGCGGCGCGTGCAGACCTCGCCGAGGATCATGAAGGTTGCGGTGCCCTTGCCGAAGCATTCGTGGATGTTCGGGCAGGACGCTTCCTCGCACACGGTCACGAGGCGGTTTTCGCGCAGCTTCGCCTTGAGCTTGGCGACCGCGTTGCCGGGCGGGATGCGCACGCGGATCCAGGACGGTTTGCGCAGCATCGGCGCTTCGGCGAAACCGGCGCGATTGCGCGCGATCTTGTCCTCGCCGAGTTGCTTCGCATCCTGCGCGTGCAGGGGCGACTGGTCGACGACGGTCAGGGGAATGGTCTTGGGTTCGCTCATGCGGGCTGCGCGACGCGCAGGGCATCGCCGGTCGGAACGCGGGGGAATTCGGCGGCGGCGGGCGTGGCGTCCAGCCCGAACTGGCGCGCCAGTTCGCCGATCAGGATCGCTTCCACCGCGGCGAGCGATCCCGGTCCGCCCAAGTCTAGCACCTGGGTGACGGCCAATCCCTGATATCCGCACGGATTGATGCGGTGGAACGGCTCGAGGTCCATCGCCACGTTGAAGGCGAGTCCATGGAACGAACAGCCGCGCCGCACGCGCAGGCCGAGTGCGGCGACCTTGGCGTCGCCGACATACACGCCCGGGGCGCCGTCGCGGCGCGCGGCGACGATGTTCCAGGTGTCGAGCGTGTCGATGATCGCCTGCTCGATCCGCGTGACCAGCTCGCGCACGCCGATCTTCATCCGGCGCAGGTCGAACAGCGGATAGGCGACGATCTGCCCGGGACCGTGGTAGGTGACCTGGCCACCGCGGTCGACCGGCACCACCGGAATATCGCCCGGCAGCAGCACGTGCTCCCACTTGCCGGCCTGGCCGAGCGTGAACACGGGATCGTGCTCGAGTACCCACAATTCGTCCGGCGTTTCCGGCCCGCGCGCGTCGGTGAACGCCTGCATCGCGCGCCAGACGGGTTCGTAGGGTTGCCGGCCGAGGCGGCGGACGAGGACAGGGACGGACATTCGGGATCACATGGGGATGGCGGGCCGGGCGCGCAATGCAGGGACCGGACGACTGTCGCGTGCCTTGCAGGACTCCCCGGATCGACTCCGGAATGCCGCAAAAGCGTTGCTACACTGGCATCTCGGGACTTGGGCGAAGGAGATCGTCATGCGTACCGGATCCAGGTGGAAGATCGTACCCGTTCTGATGTCGGCTGCGGTCACCGTGCACGCTGCGGATGCGCCGCCGTCCGTCGACGACGCCGACGCGATGATGTCCCGCTACAAGCAGGCGCAGATCGCATTGTTCGATGCCCTGCGCAGCGATCCCTCACCGGCCCGGCAGGTCCTGGCCGGCCGCCTCTACGTCGACGACGACGACACCCCGAGCGCGCTGCGTCCGAAGAGCGCCGATGTCGTCGCGCGCGCGGCCGGGCTGGCGCCCGACGACGCGTTCGTGCAGTGGCTCGCGGCCGACGTCGGCAGCTACTACAGCAGCAAGTGCGGCCCGACCCGCTGGCCCGAGGCCGAGGTCGCGAACCTCGTGCGCCTCGAACCCGACAATGCGGGCGCGCTGCAGTACGCCGCCGCACTCGCCCATGCCAAGGGCGACCAGGCCGGCGTCGACGATGCACTCGCGCGCATGGCCTCGGCGCGTCGTGCCGACGACCACCTGGGTGAAGAGATCGCGGCCTGGGCGCAGGCGTACATCGCACATCCCGTGGCGTCGCCATTCGACGAAACGAGCGGCGAGAGTGGCAAGAGCGATGCTTCGCCGCAATCGAACGCACTCGCAAGCGCGCTGCAGCGAACCGGTTTCCGCTCTTCGCCGGCCGAATCCGCGCTCGAGGAATCCTGCAAGCCCGCAGCGGACAGCGATCGGACCTGGCAACGCCTCGGCTGGTGTGCCGATGCGGGCGTGTTGCTCGCCACGCGCGGCAACAGCTTCAACCTGCGCGAGCTGGGCGTGAAGATGCTGACCGCCGCGGGCGCCACGCGCGATGACGTCGCCGACCTGCAGCGCCAGCTCGACTGGCTCAAGGCAAATGCCGCCAGCCCGATGCAGAACGGCGCGGCGTTCACCGACGCGCCGGCGGACCGGGCCGCCGACTGGAACGGCGCGCCGAGCGAGATTGCCGCGACCGAACGACGCCTCAAGCGCCTCGGCAAGCCGTTGGCGCCGCCAGCGGGATGGATGCCTGCGAACGACGAAAGCGTGGAAGACCCGGACCAGAAAGCGGCCCGCCAGACCTGGCAGGACTACGTCGAGTCCGTGATCAACGACCTTCGCGGCAGCAGCGACGCGCGCGAACGCGCGACCGGGCTGGCCGCCGCCAGGCGCACGAGCGAATTGTCCGCGGGTGGCGCCGCGAAGACACCGGGCGGTGGCGATGCCCCGGCGAACGTCGACGCACCTGCAAAGCTGGCCGATCTCGCCGCGGCAAACCCCGGCGACCTCTTGCTCCAGTGGATCGCCGCGACGCCTACCGACGGCAAGCGCGACGCGACCGCGCTCGCGAACGTGCAGCGTCTCGACAAGGACAACGCGGCCGCTTGGGCGTTGTCGCTCGGCGATCCCGCCGTCGACGTCGGCGAAACGCTGCAGCACATGGCCGCCAGCCATCGCTACGACCAGCATTCATCGGAAATCATCCGGATCTGGCTGGCCGCGGTGAAACGCCATCCGGTCCCGGCGGAGACGCTCGATGGTGTGCGTGCACAGTCCCCGCAATGGAATTTCTCGGGCGAGGACATTGTGGCGAGCACGGCGATGATGCTGGCGGCGATGACTTCGGTCGAGGCTTCACCCTACACCGGCCTCCTTTCCGCGTGCGCGACAGCAGACGCGCAGCGCAAGCCCATGTGCATCGCGACCGCCCGCCTGCTGTTCGACAGCGGATACTCGACCACGACGGTGATGATCGGAGAAATGTTGCTGCGCAAGCTCGATGCCCTCGGACCGGACGACCAGCTGCGCGCGCGCAGGTTGGCGTGGTGGACCGAAAGCCAGATGTCGATTTTCATGACGGGCGATGCGCTCAGCCTGTATCTGCGCGACACGCTTTCGACCGGCAGCGAAATCGAGGCGCTGCGCCTCGCGGCGACGCGCGCCGGCAAGGCCGAGCCGCCTGCGGACTGGAAGTCCCCGAGCGAAAAGGCCGCTGCGAAAGCCGAAGCGCGCAAGGCAGCGGCAGCCACGCATTGATGCGACTTCACCCGGGGAGCGCGGGTGCGCCGCCGACGCCCGGCGGAGCAACCGCCGAAGGGCATCGCGGCGCCCGCCGCTCCCGCAAAGAGCGCGGTGACAGCTGCGCCTACAGGGTCCAGCGGATGTCCGGATCCGCGCGCAAGGCCGCATGCGCGGCGTCGTACTTCTCGCGCGACGGACAGGTGAAGCTGAGCGCGACCGATACGTAGTTGCCTTCGCGCGACGGGCGCACGCGCACCGATCCGGCGAGCACGGCGAGGCCGATGCCTTCGATGAGGCGCGGGACCTTCTGTTCCAGGCCGGCCGTGGCGCTGCCCATCGCGGTGATTTCGAACAGGCCCGGAAACTGGAAGCCCTGCTGCGGATTCTGGGGCTGGATGCTGTCGAGGTTCTTCATGTCGTGACGCCCGAAAAGCGAAGCGCCGCGTTCGTCGCGGCGCTTCAGTGAAGCACGAAATAGGGGTGGCACGCCGCTTTTCAACGCGCCGCATCCACCGCACTCGCGGCACGGGCATTTTCGGGCGGGTCGCGGACGAATAGTGGCTCCGTTCGGGCATTTCGCATTCCGTGCGCGGATCGCGTGCGATGCAGCAAGGGCGCTGCTAGGATCGTGCCGCTACGCAACGGGTGGAAGGGTCGATGCAGAACACGACGGTCGCAGTCAGCCGCCGGCTTGACGAAGTGCGTTACGACATCCGCGGTCCGCTCAGCCGGCGCGCGCACGAACTGGAGGCCGAGGGCCGCACCATCCTGCGCCTCAACATCGGCAATCCGGGCCTGTTCGGTTTCCGCGTGCCGCAGCACCTGCGCGACGCGATCTCGGCGGCCCTGCCGAAGAGCGAGGCGTACTGCCACCAGCAAGGCCTGCTCGAAGCGCGCGAAGCGGTCGCCGCGCAGCATCGCCGCAACGGCGCCGAGGCCAGGGCCGAGCAGGTATTCATCGGCAACGGCGTCAGCGAACTGATCGACCTCAGCCTGCGCGCGCTGCTCGATGCGGGCGACGAAGTGCTGGTGCCGGCGCCCGACTATCCGCTGTGGACCGCGGCGACGCGCCTCAACGGCGGCGTGCCGCTGCACTACCCGTGTCCGCCCGAACGCGCGCACCTGCCCGACCCGGACGAGATCGAGGCGATGATCACGCCGCGCACGCGCGCGCTGGTCATCATCAATCCGAACAACCCGACCGGCGCGGTCTATCCGCGCGCGCTGCTGCTCGCACTGGTCGAGGTAGCGCGCCGGCACGGCCTGGTGCTGCTCTGCGACGAGATCTACGACAGCGTGCTGTACGACGGTGCCACCTTGACGCCGCTGGCGCCGCTTGCCGGCGACACGCCGTGCATCAGCTACGGCGGCCTCTCCAAGGTGCACCTCGCCTGCGGCTACCGCGTTGGCTGGCTGTCGCTGACCGGCAGCGACAAGCGTGTGCACGACCTCGTGCGCGCACTCGACCTGCTTGCGAGCCTGCGCCTGTGCAGCAACGTCACCGCGCAGTGGGCGATCAAGCCGGCGCTGGAAGGACCGAACGAGATCGGCGCGTTGACGCGTCCGGGTGGCCGCCTGCACGCCGCGCGTGCGGCGATCGTCGAGGCGGTCGCGCGCAGTGAATTCCTGCACATGGTCGCGCCGCAGGGTGCGCTGTACGCATTCCCGGGCGTCGACAGCGGCCGCCTCCCGGGCTTCGACGATGCCGAATTCGCTCTCGACCTGCTCGAACACGAACAGATCATCCTGGTGCCGGGATCAAGCTTCAACATCGCCGCACGCAACCACTTCCGCCTGACCCTGCTGCCCGAGCCCGCGGTGCTCGCCGACGCACTCGCGCGCATCGAACGGCAGCTCGAGCGCACCGCCGAGCGCGCCGGCGCGAAGCGCCGCGTCGCGTAGGAGCGGCCCCGGGCCAGGACTGAAAGCATCGCGGCTGAAGCCGCTCCTGCCGGACGTGCATTGCCATGAACCCAGCCACCTTCCTCGCCCTCGGCGACTCCTACACGATCGGCGAAGGCGTCGAAGCGGACGAGCGCTGGCCGGCGCAGCTCGCGCGACGGCTCGGCGCGCTCGGCGTCGCCGTTGCCGAGCCATTGGTCGTCGCGCGCACCGGCTGGACCACCGACGAACTTTCTGCAGCGATGGACGCAATGACGTTGGCGCCGCCGTACGACCTCGTGACCTTGCTGATCGGCGTCAACAACCAGTACCGCGACCGCCCGCTCGCCAACTACCGCGACGAGTTCGCCGCGCTGCTCGGGCGCGCCTGCGGCCTGTCGCGAACCGGCGCACGCGGGGTCGTCGTGGTGTCGATCCCCGACTGGGGCGTCACGCGCTTCGCCGCGAGTCGCGACGCGCAAGCGATCGCGTTCGCGATCGACGCCTTCAACCGTGCCGCGCAGGACATCACCGCGGCGGCCGGCGCCGCCTTCGTCGACGTGACCGCGGCTTCGCGCGAGGCGGGTGATGCCGCGGCAATGCTGGTCGGCGACGGCCTGCATCCATCCGCCGCGCAATACGCACTCTGGACCGACGAAATCCTGCAGGCCGCACACCATGCGCTGCTGAACGGAAAAGCAGCGGCAGCGGAGCAAGCTCCGCTCTAGGCTGGGCGCGCCCATCACGGTTTTTGCGCGCGCTGTCCGTCGGCCCGGTCGCAGTCGAAAGCGGAACTGGGTCACAGAATCCAGGCCAATCCCCGGTTTTCTTAACGCCAGCCAAACAACTCCCCGAAAGTCCTTTGCTACCGTGGTCTTTCCACGGGGGTGGGCTTGAACGACAGCGCGCCCCTCTTGTCTGCGATTCCGGAGCGCCGCCGAATGCCATTCCAGCGAATGACAGCCCTGATTTTGTTCGCTTTTTCAGCGATCCAGGGCACCCAGGCCATGGCCGTCGGTGCGCCCGGCATCGACCTTCGCGCCTGGCACATGGAGGCGGATTCGGCGATCGCCTCGACCGCACTGCCCGCCTCCGGCACGCTGGAACTCTCGAACTCGCGCCCGACCCTGCTCGACGCCGCGTCCGGTGCGGTCAATCCGATGACCGGCGGCTCGCACCTGCGCAAGCTGCTCGCCGATTTCTCGATGACCCTGCAGAACATCCGCTACCGTCGCGGCGGGCGCGACCCGAAGTCCGGCTTCGATTGCAGCGGCTTCGTCCATTACGTCTTCAGCAAGAGCGTCGGCGCCGACCTGCCGTCCGACTCGGCCAGCCAGTACCGCTACGGCAACAATGTCGCACGCGCGGACATGAAGGTCGGCGACCTCGTGTTCTTCAAGATCCGCGGCCAGCGCATCTCGCACGTCGGCATCTATCTCGGCGAAGGCCGCTTCATCCATTCGCCCTCCACCGGCAAGACCGTCAGCATCAGCCGCCTCGACGAGGCCTACTGGTCCCATCGCTTCGCCGGCGCCAAGCGCCCGAACGTCCTGTCCTGAGCGCAGGCTTCAGTCGCGCCGCGGCCGGCGCACGACCCTGACCTTTCCGCTCTCGCCGCCGCCGCAGAAGAATCGGTCCGCGCCGTCGGATTCGAGCCCCGATACGCCCACACCGGCGGGCATCTCGATGCGCTCCAGTACTTCGCCCGAGCCCGGCTCGATGCGCCGCAACTCGCTTTCGTCGCCTTCCCAGGTGGCGTGCCAGAACTCGCCGTGGACCCAGGTGACACCGGTGACGAAGCGGTTCGATTCGATCGTGCGCAGGATTGCACCGGTTTCAGGGTCGATCTGGTGGATCTTGCGCTCGCGGTAGTGTCCGACCCACAGCGTTCCCTCGGCCCATGCGAGCCCCGAATCGCCGCCGCCGGCAGGCGCCGGGATCGACGCTAGGACGGCGCCGCTGTGCGGATCGATCTTGTGGATGCGGTCCTCGGCGATCTGGAACAGGTGGCGTCCATCGAACGCGGTGCCCGCATGCGCGGCGACATCGATCGAGCGCCGCAACGCGCCGCTGTCCGGATCGATCGCGCGCAGCGCATCGCCAGCGGCGAGCCAGACGTCGTGGCCATCCCAGGTCACGCCACCGACGCGCTCGACCTCGGGGAAGGGGCCGTATTCGCGGATGATCTGCGCCGCGGATGTCTTCATGTTCGCTTCCTCGTTTGGGATCACGCCACACTAGCCGCTCGCGAACGGCATGGGGAGTAACAAGGTGGTCGTGAATCCGACCGCGGGCGGCGTCATCCAGCGACGCGCCCGACCTTGGCCGAACGCCTGCGCCTTTCCGCTTGCCGCGAGCACTCCGAGCGCACGCTGCACGTTGCGCTGGCTCTCGCCGAGTGCAAGCGCGAGCGCCGAACTCGACCACGACTCGCCATCGGCAAGCAACGCGAGCACCGCCGCATGCGCTTCGTCGAGCGGCTGGGCAAGCACGACGACTTCCATGCCACCGCGCGGCACCAGCACGAAGCCACGCGGCGTCGCGCTCACGCCCGCGAGCCCGCGGATCATCGCGCGCAGCCGGCCCAGCTCGACGCGCAGGCGCGCGCGGTGCGACTCGTCCGCGGATTTGGCGCGGAATGCGCGCGCGACGAGCACGTCGCGCGCGACGTCGCCCGGCCACGACTCGGCCAGCGCGCGCGCGAGCGCGAAAAGCACCGGTCGCCGCGCGAGCGGGATCAGCGTGCGCGAAACACGCACCGCATTGCGGCACGCGTCGACGACGAGCGTCTTCGACGCCAGCAGTTCCTCGACTTCATCGAGCCGCAGCAGCCGCTCGGTGCCGCGCGCGATGCGGCGTGCCGCCGGCACATCGAGCACTGCGCGGGCGCCATCCACTTCCGCGAGCAACGCGGGAATCCCGGCTGCGCGCGCGGCGCGCGCGGCGCGCTCGAGCGCGGCGTGCGCCGCCTGCGTGTGCAGGCGACGCAGCGCGATCCCCGCGGAGACGAGTTCGAGCCCCGCGCGCGAAGCGGCCGGCAATGGCGCGGGATCAAACCCGGCGAGCACGCGCTCGGCCTCATCGAGCTGTCCGACGAGCAGCAGACGCCGCACCTGCAGGTAACGCGCGTGCGCGGCGTTCGCGGGGTCGGCGTGCGCTTCCAATGTCGCACGCGCGGCCTCGAGCGCCCTGGTCGGCCAGTTCAGTTCGCGCGAGACGAGCGCGATTTCAGCCTCGGCGACGACGCAACGCGCACGCGCGAGCGACTCCCTTGGCCCGAATGCACGCGCGGCAGCGCGCAACAGCACCTTCGCGCGCGCGAGGTCGCCGAGCTGGGCCATCGCGATGCCGCGCAACGCGAGCGCCGCCGCGTCGTCGCGCAGCGCGACGCGCTTGAGCGCTCCGAGCGGATCGCCCATCGCGAGCGCGCGGCCCGCGGCGGTGATCAGCGAGTCCATCGGGCGCGGTTCCTCAATCGCGACACACTTGTCACTCCCCGGTTCGATGCAGCGCTCCTAATCTAGCTCACCCGCACCGAGCGGCGTGTCGCACCCAAGGCGGCATGCACAGGTGAGCCCGACCGGAGTATCAATCATGGGAACGCACACGATCGCGACACGCGAACAATGGCTGCAGGCGCGCCTCGCGCTGCTCGACGCCGAGAAGGACCTCGTGCGCCGCAGCGACGAACTCGCGCGACGGCGGCAGGCCCTGCCGTGGGTACGCATCGACAAGGACTACCGTTTCGAAACCGACGCCGGCAGTGCCACGCTCGCGGAGCTGTTCCGCGGGCGCTCGCAACTGCTCGTCTACCACTTCATGTTCGGACCCGACTACAGCGCGGGCTGCCCGTCATGCTCGTCGATCGCCGACGGCTTCGATGGCTTCGCCGTGCACCTCGAGAATCACGATGTCGCGCTGGCCGCGATCTCGCGCGCGCCGTTCGCGAAGCTCGATGCGTTCAGGCGACGCATGGGCTGGTCGTTCCCGTGGGCGTCCTCGTCCGGCAGCGACTTCAACAACGATTTCGCGGTCGCGTTCACCGAGCAGCAGCAGCGCGACGGCGGCATCGAGTACAACTACCGCGGCGAAGCGCCGATGCAGCCGCCGCTGGCGGGCAAGACGGTGCAGCAGTGGCAACTGCGCGGGCAGGAAGGACCGGTCGCGCAGATCGCGGCGAGCACCGGCACCGATGTCGCGACCTACACGCGCGATCGCCCGGGCCTGAGCGCGTTCGTGCTCCACGACGGCGTCGTCCACCACACCTATTCGACCTACGCGCGCGGCCTCGACGGCCTCTGGGGCATGTACCAGTGGCTCGACCGCGCCCCACTGGGCCGCAACGAGACCGGCGTGTGGTGGCGCCGCCACGACGAGTACGGTCGGCGCTGAGCGGCATCGCGGGCGGAGATCGCGCCAGTGTCGAACGAGCGTACTGCCAAACGCCGCTTCATCGCCGCCTGCACGTTCCTGTTCGCGCTCAGCGCCACGGCCACCGCGCTTGGCAGCCTGTCGATGCCACCGCGCGGCATGCCGATGCCGGGCGGCTGGACCATGTCGATGGCATGGATGCGCATGCCGGGCCAGGGCACGTGCGGGTTCGTCGCCATGTTCCTTGGCATGTGGACCGTCATGATGACCGCGATGATGCTGCCGTCGCTGGCGCCGATGCTCTGGCGCCAGCGCGTTGCCGCCATTCACGCCGGCGCCTCGCATACGGGCCGGTCCACGCTTCTGGCGGGCGCCGGATACCTGTTCGTGTGGAGCCTGTGCGGACTGCCCGTGTTCGCACTGGGTGTGCTGCTCGCGTCGATCGCGATGCGGTCCCCGGCGCTCGCGCGTGCGGCACCGCTCGCAGCGGGTGCCGTCGTGTTGCTCGTCGGCGCCTTGCAGTTCAGCCAATGGAAGGCGCGGCATCTTGCGTGCTGCAGGCCGGAATCAGTCTGTGCGTGCATGCCGGACGAACCCGCCTCGGCATGGTGGCATGGCGTACGACTCGGGCTGCGCTGCTGCCAGTGCTGCGCCGGATTGACCGCGGCGCTGCTCGTCGCCGGCATCATGGACCTCGCAGCGATGGCGCTCGTCACGCTCGCCATCAGCGCCGAGCGTCTCGCATCCGACGGACAACGCGTCGCCCGCGCGGTTGGCGTGGGCCTCCTTGGCGCGGGCATGCTGCTGCTTGCGCACGCGGTCATGGCCTGAGCGGTCCGCGCTACAGGATTGCCGCCCGGCACCCGGGCATGCAGGATGCACGTTTCGACGGAGCATCCGATGAACCAACGTCCCCTCGGCCGATCCGGCCTTTCGGTCGCGCCGCTCGCGCTCGGCGGCAACGTGTTCGGCTGGAGCGCCGACAAGACCGCGTCGTTCGCCGTGCTCGACGCCTTCGTCGACGCCGGCCTCGACCTCATTGATACCGCTGACGTCTACCCGGCGTGGGTACCCGGAAACCGGGGCGGCGAGTCCGAAGCGATCATCGGCGAATGGCTCGCGCGCAGCGGCAAGCGCGAGCACGTCACGATCGCGACCAAGGTCGCGAAGTGGTCGCCGCGACGCGGCCTGTCGCCGGCGAACATCGCCGCTGCCGCCGACGAATCGTTGCAACGACTGGGCATCGACACGATTGACCTCTATTTTGCGCACGAAGACGATCCCGCGGTGCCGCTCGCCGACACCCTTGGTGCGTTCGCGCGCCTGATCGAAGCCGGCAAGGTGCGCGCGATCGGCGCCTCCAACTACAGCGCAGCGCGCTTCGCCGAAGCGCTCGCGATCAGCGCCGGGCAGGGGCTGCCGCGCTACGAAGTGCTGCAGCCCGAATACAACCTGGTTTCCCGCAAGGATTACGAAAGCGGATTCGAATCCCTGGTCCTGCGCGAGCAGGTCGGCGTGGTCTGCTACTACGCGCTCGCGAGCGGCTTCCTCACCGGCAAGTACCGCAGCGAAGCCGATCTCGGCAAGAGCGCTGCGCGTGCAGGTGCGGTCGGCAAATACCTCAACGGTCACGGCCTGCGCGTGCTCGCGGCGCTCGACGACGTCGCGAAGCGCCACGGCGCCACGCCCGCACAGGTTGCGCTCGCCTGGCTCATCGCACGCCCGGGTATCAGCGCGCCGATCGCCAGCGCGACGACGCCGGAGCAGATCACCGAACTCGCGGGTGCGACCACGCTCGCGTTGTCGAAGGATGACCTCGCCCGCCTCGATCTGATCGGCGACTGAGACGTGCCCCTCGCCTGTCGCCAGAGCCTCGGATCGAGTTGACTGTCTTGCGCGCCGTGACTTTGAACGGGTTGGAATGCGCAAGCGGTTGCGCGCAATCTGCAACTCGGCCTCAGGCACCAGCCATAATTGCGATGCAACGCGAGGGTGGCGCGATCAAAGCCGTCGTCGATCGGCTCAGGCGGCGTCGAAACCGTTGGCGAAGATCGCATCGCCGGTCAGGCCGAAACGGCCGAAAAGGTCCGCGTCGTGGCCGTCGGCGTCGATCGCGCCGATATCGGCGCGGCGGCCGTGGCTGTCGTTGTCGGCGGGATCGCCGGCGTCGATGATCGGGCTCGTCGCGGCCGGTGCATAGCGTGCGCGGAATGCGGCGAGGATGCTCGACAGGGTCTGCGTGCGCTGCCACACCGCGCTCTCGTCGACCAGCGATTCGTACGGGTCGACGCGCGCGCCGCTGAACGGATCCGCGGCGAGCTGGCCGTCGCGGACGCCAATCGCGCCGGTGCCGCTGACGTCGTGCGCGGCGAAGCCGGGCGTCGCCCCTTCGGTCCAGCCGGTGATCGCGTAATTGTCGTGCGTGCTGTTGTCGGGCGAATGGAACGCGTTGTAGTCGACCGAACCGAAATTCGCCGACGTGCCGACGATGCGCGCGAGGCCCGGGCTGCCGTTGTCGTAGTCGCGCGAGTAGGTCACGAGGTTGTTGCGCAGGCCCGTCACGCGCGAGGCGTTGTCGACTTCGATCGTCGGCCCCGCGAAGTCGCCGTGCGGCCCGCCGCCATCGAAGGTGTTGTTGTAGAGCGCGATGCCGGTTTCGCCGCCGTAGAACCACACGCCCTGGTTGAGGTCCCCGCCGCCCTTCTCCGGCGCGAACACGTTGTGGTGGATCGACGCACCGTCATTCGCGCTGCGCAGCCAGGTGTGGCCGTAACCGTAGACGAGGTTGTAGCGGAATTCGCCGGCGAGGTCCTGCAGCGGCCACGAGCCGCCGCGGATGAGGTTGTGCTCTATCAGGATGCCGCTGCCGCTGGCGCCGCTGCACTCGTTGCAGGTGAAGGCGAGATTGAATCCCTGGCTCCAGCCGCCGCGGTAGTTGTGGTGGTCGTAGTTGCCGCGCACGACCATGTCCGAGCTGCCATCGACGAGGTACATCGTCGCGCGCGGTCCGATCAGGATGTTGCCCTGCGCATTGCCGTCGCCGCCGATGAGCCAGTGGCGCGTGTTGGAAAACACCAGTCGCCCCGCGCCGATGCGGTTGCCCTGGAAAGTCTTCTGCGCGCTGCCGTTGCCACGCAGCGTGACGATCGGCGACGCATCCGGGTCGGATGCGTCGAAACGCAACAGGTTGTTGGCGCGGAATTCCGAATCACGCACGAGCGCCGTTCCGGCAATCGTGAGGTCGAGCGCAGCGGTCGCTTCGAACACCGTCCGCTCGATGTCCACGCTCGCCGCGGCGCCGGCGATGCCGGGCGTCGCGTCGTTGCCGAGCCCGGTCACGAGGCTGTTGCGGATCACGACCGCCGCGCCGGCCGGATCGACGTGATGGCCGTGGCCGATGACGATGCGGTCCTGCCAGTCGATCGCGCCGCTGACGTCGGCGCCAAGCTCGAGCACGGCGTGGCCACTCGGCAACGGATCGACCGTGATCGTGATCGACGCGCTGTCGAGCGTGCTGCCGTCGGAATCCGGCGGCGGCGCGTAGTGGCCGCGGACCCGCATCTGGTGCACGCCGGGCGCGATGCCGGTCACGCTGAAGCGGTAGAAGTCGATCGGGTCTGGATTCATCTGTGCGTTGAACACGGTCGTGCCAGGCACCGTCAGCTGGCCGGTCACGCTGTCGGTCTGCACGACGCCGTCGACGAGCACCTGCATCTGCGGCCACCCAGTCGGCGTGCCGCCACCGGAACACGTCGCCTGGCCGCCACCCGGCGGATTGCCGACCGTCTGTCCGCCCGGGCAGGCGATGATGCCGTGCCCGTTGTTGCTGTCGAACAGGTCGGCGAACACGATGACCGGCTGTCCCTGGGTGAAATGCATGCCGCCGGCGGGGCTCTTGAACGCCGCCTCGTGGGCGCCGACGACGCGCGCGAGCAGCAGCGTGGCGACGAGCCCTGTGCGCAATCGGTTGTTCATCGTGTCACCGTCAGCCTGCGTCGGCACGCGATGCTCCGGCAGGCGACGAAGCGCAGTCGTCGGCAGGACCATCGCGCGAGCCCTCGTCGGTCGGTACCGATTCGACGCGATCGGGTTGCCGGCGACTGTGGCGAAGTTCTCGATTGCGCAGACCGCACGGCAGGGAGCGATGCCGTCGACCCCGGACGCTCACGTTATGATCGAGCTCCATTTCCCTTTCGTCGTCTCATGACCGCCGCATCGACGTACCGCCTCGATGACCTGCGCATCGACCTCGAGCGCCAGCGCGTCGAGCGCGACGGCGTAGTCCTCGACGTGGCGGGGCTGAGCTTCCAGCTGCTGCGCTTCCTGCTCGAAGCCGGCGACCGCGTGGTCGGATTCGACGCATTGATCGCGGGCGTGTGGGCACCGGCGGTGGTCAACGAGGAAACCGTGACGCAACGCGTGAAACTGTTGCGGCAGGCGCTCGGCGACGACGGGCGCAATCCACGCTACATCCGTTCGGTGCGCGGGCGCGGCTACCAGTTGTGCAGCGTTCCGCGCCTGGAAACGACGCCCGCCGACACTGTATCGGTGGTGCGTCGCGCGGCACCGCGCGCGCGCGCAGTCGCCGGCATCGCGATCGTGACCGTCGTGGCGCTCGGCGCCTACGCCTTGTACGCCGCGCGCGCGCGGGTACCGGTCATGGTCGATGCGCGCCTCGAACGCGCGCGCTACTACGCCGGCATCGGCCAGGCCGAGAACAACGATCGTGCGATCGCGCTGTACGAGGACGTGCTCGCGGGCGCTCCGCGCGACGTCGCGGCAACGCTCGGGCTCAGCCATGCATTGAGCGCGCGCATGTGCCTGTACAACGCCAGTCCGGAGTCGGCCGAACGCGCACGCGAGCTCGCCCGGCGCGTGCTCGCGACGACGCCGGACAACGCGCTTGCGCACGCGGCGCTCGCGTACGCCGACGACTGCCGCGGCGAGGTCGACGCAGCCATCGGTGAATACGAGCGCGCGGTCGCGCTCGATCCCGCCGGGCGTGACGATGCGCGCGCATCGGCGGCAAACCTGTATGTCGAGCGCGGCCGCCTCGCCGACGCGCTCGCCGCGAACGTGGTGGTCGAGCGCAACGGCACGCGCTTGCGTTTCCTCGACCTGCAGATCGCGCGCAACCTCGCCTGCTCGGTTTCGCCGCCGCGGCCGAGCGACGCTACGCGCGGATCTTCGAGCTTTATCCGGACAACGTGTTCGGCAACGTCGCCTATCCGCGATTCCTGTTCACCCAGGGCCGCTATGCCGAAGCCGAAGCCGCACTCGCGTCGGCGAAGTCACGCCCGCTGCATCCGCAGGCGCATCTGCTCGCCGGCGAGCTTGCCCTCGTGCGCGGCGACCGCGCCGGCGCACTCGCCGCGTTCGAGCAGGCCTCGAGCCTGCGCCCGCATCAGAGCCTGCCGCGCGCGCTCGCGGATCTGTATGCCGCAACGCCGGATTGGCCGACGCTCGCGCGACGCGCCGACGAGATCGCGCGCGATGCCGACGTCGGTCCGGATAGCTGGATCGAAGTCGCGCTGCTGCGCGTGCAGGATCATGCAGGCGCCATCGATGCCCTGCGTCGTGCGGTCGCGGGCGGCTTCCGCGATGCGGCGTGGCTGCGCGCGTCGCCGTTGTTCCGGCCGTTCGCCGACGACCCCGGATTCGCCGAGGTCGTCGATGCGATCGGTCGTGCGGTGGTGGCCGAGCGCGACAAGGTGCTCGCGGCGCCGTGGCTGCCGGCCGACCTCCTCAATGCGGCGTCGGCAACGCCTTGAGCACGACATCGCGGAACACCGCCTGCGACTGCGGGTGCGCATACGACTGGTTGTAGGCGCGACTCGTGATGACCGCGACCAGGCCGCGCTCGGGCAGCATGAATACGTAGTTGCCGCCGTTGCCGGACATCGCCCACACCGGCGTGTCCTTGCCGTCGACGACGAAATGAAAACGCCAGAACAGGTAGCCGTATTCGGCATCGTCGCGTGCCTGCGCATGCGGCGTCAGCGCCGCGTCGATCCAGCGCGCGGGCAACACCTGCCTGCCGTGCCAGCGGCCGCGGTCGGCGACCATCGCGCCGATCTTCGCGATGTCGCGGCTGCGGTAGCGCGTGCCGCCGCCGCCGATGACAGTGCCTTCGGGCGAGCGGTTCCACTGCGAGCGGGTGATGCCGAGCGGCTGCTCGAGCACGCTGCGCGCGAATCCGTCGAGCGGCTGCCGGGTCGCGCGCTCGACCACCGCGCCGGCGACGAACGCGCCGGCGGTGCAGTAGGCAAACGAGCGCCCGTACGGGCTTTGCGCCGGCGTGTGCATCCACGGCGCGAAACCCTTGATCGGCAACTCCAGCGCGTAGCGCAGCCAGTCTTCGGTGACGTACATGCGCTCTTCGTTGCCGGTCGAGAACGCGTTGTCGTCGTCGCATTCCCACAGCGAGCTCATCGTCAGCAGGTCCTCGAGCGTGATCGCGGCCTTGCGCGGATCGGGATGCGCGAGCGGGCGCTTGTCGGCGAAATGCGGATACACGCGCGCGTCGACGCCACGGATGGCGCCGAGTTCGATCGCGGCACCGACCAGCAACGCGGTCAGGCTTTTGCTCGCCGAGCGCATGTCGTTGAGGGTGTCGCGCGCGCCATCACCGAAGTAGCGTTCGTAGACGAGGCGTTCGTGATCGACGACGAGGACGCTGGTCAGGCCCTTGGCCTCGTTGGCCGCGACGCGCCGCTCGAGTTCGCCGAAGAGGGCGGTGTTCCAGCCCAGCTGCGCGGCGTCGGCGACCGCCCAGCCATCGGAAGCCTGCTCCGGCACGCGATACGTCGGCGGCGCATCGGCGGCGCCGGCGGAACCGGCCGTCAGGGCGGTGGCAAGCAACAGGATTCGGAACGGGTGCATGGCGGACTCCACGGGAAGGAGTGCCGAGTCCAGCGCCGGCGCGAATGAAGTGCCGGAAAATCGAATGAAGAATTCTGAAGGCCGCGCTGTGGCGCCGCCGCTGGAGGATGAATCCTGCATCCAGCCACCAGGCTCCCGGGACGCCAGCTCGACTTCGCCACCGCTGAACCGGTGTCGGCGCGGATCAATCGGGCCCGATACGACCGAGGAATCGATAGAACGGCACTCGCATCGCCGGCAGGTAAGGCATGCGCGCCGTCGATTCGACCACGGCATTGCGCGGCAGCGCGCGACACAGTTCCGGCAAGTGCTCCGCGCTGGGGCGAACGCCATCGTGCGCGAACCACCACGGCCAGAAGCGGCGCGTGAAAGCGGAGTGCTGCACGCGGCCGTCCTGCGCGCGCGGGGGCGAGACGTGGAAGTCGACGACGGCGAGCGTCCCGCCGGGCTTGAGCATCGCCACGGCGTTGGTGATCGCGGCACGCCAGTCGGGGATCATCGTCAACGCGTACGAGAGCATCACCACGTCGACCGGATGCCCTGGCTGCCAGTGCGTCGCGTCGGCTTCGATCGGGCGCAGCATCGGCAGGGTGCGGGCGCGCTCGCGCGCACGCAGCAGCAGCGGCGCGCACAGGTCGACGACGTCGTAGCGGGCGATACGCGCAATGCGTTCGGCGAAGTACTCGAGATTGCGACCGGTGCCGCCACCGAGCTCGACCACGTGCGCGTCGTGCGGCAGCGTTATGTCGGCGATCAGTTCGGCGCGACCCTGCAGCAGGCGCTCGCGGAAGTGGTCGTAGTGCGTGGACTGCTTGCCGTAGAACGCAGCGAGTGCATCCGAGTGCGAGGCACGCCGCGGCATGCCGCGCGCGAGGCGCGCGAGCACGGCGGCATCGGCGCGCAACCCCTCAAGCCGGGACATCGGCGATCACGAAGCCGGCGTAGGTGTGCACGCGGTCGTGCGGCTGCAGGGCGTCCGCTTCTGCGTCCATGAAGCGGAATGCGTCGCGCAATCGCACGCCATCGGAGCCGATGCGGATCTCGTCGAGCCAGGTCGGGCGCGCATGCGCGCTGCGCATCAGGATGCGCGCGCCGGGCGCCGCGCGTGCGCGGATCGCCTCCCATTCCTCGACCAGTGCGGCGGGATGGTAGGAACTCATCCAGTCCATGTGGTCCAGCAGGACGAAGCGCGTGATCGGTCCGTCGTGCGCGCGCAGGAACTCGGTGACCGTCGTCGTATGCGGTTCGATGCAGTCGACGAGGCCCGCCTTGAGCCGCTCGAAGTTTTCCTGCTTCAAGTATTCGGGGCAGCAGTCTCGGCGGTAGCGGCCGGTCATGTAGACGTGCCAGAAGTAGTTGTCGGCCAGCGGCAACTGGCGGAACACGTATTGCACGGCACTGCGGATGAATCCGGACACGCCGTTCTCGTGCTGCGCCTCGACCAGGCGTCGCTGCGGATAGGGCACGCCGAGCAGGCTCATGACGAACTGCCGCGAGATGATCCAGTTGACCGGCTTGGTCCACAGGGCCGGCGCCACGCGGCGATCGTAGATCGTGCGCTGCTCGTCGACGTCGCGCGCGAGGAGCAGATCATCCATCGCGCGGCGCAGGCGCGGACGCGTCGCGAAGTACGCACGCACGCCACGCGCGACCGAGCCGGACAAACCGTGGAAGTAGAAGCTGCCGCGGCGGCTGGTGAACCAGTTCGTGCGCCGATCCCACCAGTCGCGCGCGAACGGCGACAACTGCTCGCGCAAGCGCGTGCGATACAGCTCGGCGAAGCGCGCGTGCCAACCCTCGCCGAAGATCGCGAAGAAGTCGTCGAAGCCGAGTGCGCGGATGCCGGCGATCTTGAGTTCGAGCAGGGCGTTCTGGCGCGGGTTCGCATCGACCGCGAAGATCCGGCGCGGCGCCTGCAGCGCGTAGTCGAGCGCGTTGCAGCCGGCGCTGGTGATGACCAGCACGCGGTCGTCCGCGCCGAGCGCAAGCGCGCGCCGATCGACCGCCGGGTCCTCCCAGCAGGTGTTGTATACCAGGCTGCGCGAATAGATCGCGTCGAAGATCTTCTGGTCGAGCTTGTCACGCAGGTTGGGAGTGGTCGACATCGCGTGGCTTCGTGGTGTGCGTGTGCGCACGCTACCCGCGGTGCATGACAACCATGTTGTGGTCGCGTCGTTGGCGCACCGGTGCCACACAACGTTCACATACTGCCGACGCGCTCGCACACGACATCTGCGGCATCGCCCATGCTTGCGGCTGCGTCTACATGAACACCTACGACATCAGCTATGCGTTCTGGAGCATGAATCAGGGCCTGCTGGTGCAGGTCAACGACGCCACGGCCAACCCGTCGATCGTGGTGCGGTTCGGTTCGACCTACAACCTCTATCGCGGCTACCGCTCCGAAGGATCCGGCGCGCGCGCTGTCACCCGCGCGTAACCCCCGCGCAACGCCCGCGAGACGCGCGCACCCGACACTGGCTGCGACCACCACGGAGATGCGCAATGACGCGGCTCTCGTATCGCAGCGTGTTCGTTTCGGACGTCCATCTCGGCTACGCCAGTTGCCGAGCCGACTACCTGCTCGACTTCCTGCGTTCGCTGCGCTGCGAGCGCCTGTACCTGGTCGGCGACATCGTCGATCTCGAGAACATGGCGAAGCGCCCATACTGGAACGCGCGCCATGGCGAGGTGGTCGCCGAAATCCTCGCGCTTGCCGCACGCGGGACGCGCGTCACCTACATTCCCGGCAACCACGACGCACCGTTGCGCTGCCTCGCCGGCCAGCGCATCGCCGGCATCGAGTTCGCGCTGAACGCGGTGCACGTGGGCGCCGACGGGCGCCGCTACCGGGTCAGCCACGGCGACGAGTTCGACGCGCACTGCGCGACGCCCCGCTGGCTGCTGCGCCTCGGCGACTCGCTGCAAGGCTTCGTCTGCGCCGTCAACCGGCGCTGCAACGCACTGCTGCGCCTGCTTGGCTGGCACTACCGCCCGCTGTCGATCTTGCTGAAGACGCGCGTCGGTGCCGCATTCCGTTTCATCCGCGAATTCGAACAGCGCGTCGCCGACGATGCGCGCGCCGGCGGCTTCGACGGCCACATCTGTGGCCATATCCACTACGCGCGCCTGCACGACCACAACGGTGTCGTCTACCTCAATGACGGCGACTGGGTCGAGCATTGCACCGGCCTGGTCGAGCACCACGACGGCACGTTCGAGCTGCTGCACTGGACCGAGCAGCGCCTGACCCTGGCGCGCCACGAGGCCTCCGCGCCGGTCTCGATGCCGTTGCCGGTGGCGGCATAAGGCGACTCGAGTCGCGATGCCCTCGGTTTTGTCGCCAGAACATCGCGGCCGAAGGCCGCTCCCACAGCCTCGGCGTCGCAACGCTCGCGCCTTGCCGCGGCGCTGCTCGCGTCGACATCTCCCCGGCCGGGAGATGTGACAAGGAGTCTCTAGAACGGGGGGGACTGCTCGTACACGAACACCGCGATCGTGCCGGTCGCGGTGCCGCCCTTGCCGTCGGACACGGTGTATTCGAAATAGTCCTGGCCGAACCAGCCGTGGACCGACTGGTAGTGCACGGTGAAGTCGGGATTGATCGAGACCGTGTTGTCCGGCAGCGGGCCGGTGTGGGTGACCGAGACGACGGTGAGCGGATCACCATCCGGATCGGACGCGGCCTGCAGAACCGGGATGTCGATCGAGCTGCCCTTGAGCACGCGCACCGACAGCGGCCCTGCGACCGGCGGATGGTTCGGCGTGATGACGGTGACGTGCACGGTCGCGGTCGCGTTGCCGCCGTGGCCGTCGCTGATCGTGTAGGTGAAGCTGTCATCGCCGAGGTAGCCCGCGGCCGGCGTATAGACGACGCCACTCGCGCTTGTGCTCGCGCTGCCGTGCGCCGGCGGCGTCACCGCAGTGACCTGCAGCGTGTCGCCGTCGGGATCGCTGTCGTTGGCGAGCACGGCGATCGTGTTGTCGGTCGAGTCGCGGTCGACGGTCGCGACGTCGTCCTGCGCGACCGGCGGATGGTTGAGGTATTCGCGCGGCCCGAGCGTGGTGGTGCTCGTGTTGCGCTCGAAGCGGTACACGTCGACGGTGCGCTTGTGTTCGGCCGGGTTGCGCAGCGCGCGCTCGATCCAGGCGGGCGAAGCCTTGACCGGTTCCTTGATCCATTCGACCTGCGGCGACGGCGTCGGCGGCGACGGCTGCGTGGTTTCCTCGATGGTGAGGAAGTCGACGTCGACGCGGCGGTTCTTCTGACGGTTTGCGCGCGTGTCGTTCGGGAAGGTCGGGTTCAGCTCGCCTTCGCCGTGCGTGTCGATCTGCTCCGGTTCGATGCCGTGCGCGACGAGGTACGCCTTCGCGCTCGCGGCGCGGCGTTCGGACAGTTTCTGGTTGTAGGCGACGCTGCCGACCGAATCGGTGTGACCAACCACGCTGACTCGACTGACGCGGCTCGCCGACTTCAGTTTCGCGATGAGCTCGTCGAGCGCGGCGCGCGCGTCCGGGCGCAGTTCGGCATGGTCGAAGTCGAAGAACGCGTCACCGTCGAGGCGCACTTCGTTGCGCACGACCTGCGGCGCCACCGGCGCAGGCGCGGCGTCCACACGCGGGGCCTCGACCATGCGGAACGGTTGGCGTTGCCGGTAGTTCTGGCCAATGTCGTAGCGCAGCAGCAGCCAGCCGCGCGTGTCGTTCTTGTCGAGCTCGAAGTCGCCGCTCTTGTGCAGGCTCTCGCCTAGCAGCGAAACGCTGAAACCGGTGTTCGCGAAATACTTGTCGAGGCCGAGCGACAGCGTCCACTGGTCCGAGCTGTACTTGCCGCGCTCGTAGTCGAGGCCGCCGCGCACGCGCAGCAGCGGCTGGTCGAAGTACTTGCCGAAGCGCACGCCGACGCCGTTGTCGTATGGATGCTCGAACGATTCGGTCAGCGTGTCGATCGTCTGCGTCTGCGTGTAGTCGCCGTTCGCGTCGCTGCCGGTGAGCTGGGTGACGTCGATGGTGTGGATGGCGCCAGCGAGGCGCGAGCCGCTGGTCGCATGCATGAGGTAGCCGTCGATCGACAGGTCGTTCTTCTCCCAGCCAAAGCCGAGCGAGAGCTTGCGGTCCTTCCACACATTCTGGTCGAACGCGCCGAACGCCTTCAGCACGCTGGCACTGCCCGGGTGTTCGCTTTCTGCATCGGCGCTGCCGCGCAGCCAGTGGTAGTCGACCTGCACGCCACCGGCGCCGCCCTGGCCGAGCCAGAGCTGGGTCAGCCAGGCGTGGTCGTCGGTCTTGCCGAGGATGCCGAGGATCTCGCCGAGCACGTCGCCGTGTTCGTTGATGCCAAGCGAGATGCGCGCGTTCGAGCCGACGTAGGTCACCGGCACGTAGCCTTCACTCGGCGGTTGCGGCGGCGTCGCCTGCGCGGACGCAGCGGACGAAACCACGATGGAAGACAGCGCGAACCCGATTGCGACCGCCAGCGACTTGCGACGTGCCATGACACCCCTCCCGAGCCTGTGCATCTTTCCTTGCCGGAGTCCCCGGCGTCCTGCCGGCCTGCACGCCTCGCGGCGGGCGGATTCCGTGCCCCTTGCGGCGCGGATTATCGCCTACAAATCCGGGGGCAGCCAGACGCGTCCCGAACGGGCGCGTATCATTGCCGATTCGCCATCCGGAACCTGCCATGTCGCTCTCCCCCGCCACCCGCGCGCGCATCGAAACCCTGCTCGCGAACCACCGCGTCGTGCTTTTCATGAAGGGCACGCGCCATGCGCCGCAGTGCGGCTTTTCGGCCGCCGCGGCGGACCGACTCAACGCGCTGCTCGACGACTACCAGAGCGTCGACGTACTCGCCGACGAGGAGATCCGCGGCGGGATCAAGGAATTCGGCAATTGGCCGACGATCCCGCAGCTGTACATCGACCGCGAACTGGTCGGCGGCGCCGACATCGTGCAATCGATGTTCGATTCAGGCGAGCTGCATCGCGTGCTCGGCGTCGCCGAGCCGGATCGCACCCCGCCGCAGATCACGATCTCCGATGCCGCCGTCGAAAAGGTGCGCGCGGCGCTCGCGGACGCTGGCGAGGCAAGACTCTTCCTCGTCGTCGACGGCCGCTTCCAGCCGCAGTTCCAGCTGCGCGAACCGGGCGCGAACGACATCGTCGCGCTCGCCAATGGCCTCGAAGTGCGCTTCGACGCGGCCAGCGCGCAGCGCGCGCGCGGCGCCACGATCGACTGGACGCGCACGCCGCACGGCGAGGGCCTCGCGATCTTCCTGCCGCAGGCCCCGCAGGCACTGAAATCACTCGACGTGCACGCGTTGCAGCAGCGCATGCAGGCGGGCGACATCCTCGTCATCGACGTGCGCCCGGAACAGGACCGCGCGATCGCACCGTTCGCCGGTGCCGACGTGCTGACCCCGGACTCGCACGCGCGCCTGACCGCGCTGCCGAAAGACACCGCGCTCGCGTTCATCTGCCACCACGGCAATTCCAGCCGCAATGCGGCCGAGCATTTCCGCGAGCACGGTTTCACCAACCTGTGGAACGTCGAAGGCGGCATCGATGCGTGGTCGGTCGAGATCGATCCGTCGATTCCGCGTTATTGAGGCTGGGGCCGGGGGCTGAGGGCCGAAAGGCATCGCAGCCCCTGCGCTCGCGCAATCCGGTCGCACCTGGCAGCACACGCGTGCGCGAGCGCACCAACCCCTTCGCATCCCGGTCACGCTCGCCAACACAGCCCTCGGCCCTCAGATCATGCAACAACTGCAAGCCCTGATCCGCGCGGTGCCCGACTTCCCGAGCCCCGGCATCGTGTTCCGCGACATCACGCCGCTGCTTGCCGACGCCGGCGGGTTCGCGCGCTGCATTGCGCTGCTGGCCGAGCCGTGGCGCGATGCGCAGGTGCGGACGGTGTGCGCGATCGAGTCGCGCGGCTTCATCTTCGGCGCCGCGCTCGCGACCGCACTCGGCGCGGGCTTCGTGCCGCTGCGCAAGCCGGGCAAGCTGCCGCCGCCGGTCGTTGCGGTCGACTACGCACTCGAATACGGCCACGATCGCCTCGAGGCGCGTGCGGATGCGTTCCGCAGCGGCGAACGCGTGCTCATTGTCGACGACGTGCTCGCGACCGGCGGAACCTTGTGCGCGGCGCGATCGCTCGTCGCAAAGCTCGGCGCACAGGTCGTCGGCGCGAGCGTGCTGATCGAGCTGGCTGCGCTACCGGGTCGCGCGCGCTGGGGCGACGGCGCGCCGTTGCACGCACTGCTCGCGTATTGATCCACGCAATGCGTCTCGATGCAGCGGCTCCGCATCAGGGTGCGGGCGCGAATCTCAACGTGTGCTGCGCGGCGCCCGGCAGGAACGGCGTCGGCTTGCCCTCGGCCCAGTCCTGGTGCCCCGCGCCGTAGTACGGCGACAACGGGTGCCCGCTTTGGCCGCCGGACATCATGAAATACCCGTGCGCTTCGTCGCCCGGACGTACGGCGAAACGTTCCGACGCCCCGAACGAGGGACCTTGCACGCGCGGCATGTTGATGTCGCCCGGCAACGGCTGGTACGGCATGTCGAGCCGGCGCGCGATGAACGCGGGCAGCGCGCGCGACAGCGGATGCACGATGCGCATCGTGTTGCGCTCGCCCCACGTGCGCGCCGCGAGCCCGCCCGGTTGCGCGTCGAGTGTAGCGCCGATGCGTTCGGCACATGCGACGAGCAACGCATCCCAGTCCGCATTGCCGGGCGGCAGCAGGTGCGCGGGACGCTGCTCCAGCAGTTTCCACACCGCGTTTTCGACCAGCGACATCTTCGGCATCGCGAAATCGGGAAATCTGCGCCGTACGGCGGCGGAAAACCCGTCCAGCACGCTGTCGACGACTTCGTTGCGCCATGCGCGCACGAGCCGGTAGCCGACCGAATCGATGGCGGCCCTGCCGTTCCAGCCGGCCAGTGCCTCTTTCATTGCCGCGTTCAATGCCGACGCCGGTGCACGATCCAGTTCGCGCAGCATCAGGTCCTTCCAGCGTTCGAGCATGAGCGCGCGGTCGTCGAGCTGGATTTCTAGCATGTCCGCGGGCACGAACGCTGCGCGCGCGCGCAGGTCGTCGCGGATCTGGCGCGCACGCGCACCCATGTCGTAGCCGCCGTCGCCGAGCGACGCCAGGGCCGCGTCGCCGACCACGCGCTGGTTCGCGGTCCACAGGCGTTGTTCCGGCGGATTCGAAACGACGGGCACATCGCCCGCATCAAGCCAGCCCGCCCAGCCGGATCCCGCCTGCGACCAGTCGCCAGGCAACGCGGGATCGAAGCCGCCCGTGCGTTTCGGAACGCGCCCGGCGATCGTCCACGCGATGTTGCCGGCGCTGTCGCCGACGATGAAATTCTGCGGCGGTATGCCGCTCGCCTGGGCGACCGCGACGGCTTCCGCGACCGTCCACGCTTCGTCCATCCGGCCAAGTTCGACGTCGATCGCACCCGGCTGCTGCGCGGTCCACGCGAGCGCGAGCGGTGTGCCGTCGGCATCCTTCGCGACGATCGGGCCCCATTGCGTCTCCTCGACGTCGAGCGTCGCGTCGGCAGCACCATGCACGTGCAGGATTTCGGTCCGCTTCGAAATGGCTGCCCAGCCCTCGGCGGTCCGGTAGCGATCAGGGTTCGCCGGATCGCGCACCACGCGCGCCCAGTCGGCGGTGTCGATGTAGCTGTTGGTGAAACTCCAGGCGACCTTGCCGTTGCTGCCGATGACGACCGCGGGCATGCCGGGCAGGCCCGCGCCACTGATGTCGATGCTCGCGCCGGCGCGGTGTGGATCCGGATAAACCAAACGCACGCGGAACCACAGACCGGGCACGCGCAGATCGAGGTGGGCGTCGTTCGCGACCAGAGCGGCACCGCCGGCAAGCGCGCCGCCGACGGCGAAACTGTTGCTGCCTGGTGCACGTTCCGCATTCGCGTCCGTCGGACGCAGCAGGTGCGGATCGAGCGCATGCAGGTCGAGCTCGGCGGCGGAGGGCGGTTCGGGCCAGACCAGCGGCTCGTCGGTGATCGGCGCATCCCAGGTGCCGCCGCTGGCCACGAGATACCGGAATGCCGATTCCGGCAACGCCGCATGCATCTGCGCGAAAGCCAGTTCGCGCTTGTTCTCGGCATCGTGCAGGGTGAACGCCATCGCGGCGATCACGAGCAGGCTGTCTTCGCTGCGCCATGCTGCCGGCGTGGTTCGCGTCAGCAGATAGGTGAACGGTCGCGTCGACAACGCCGCCAAGCCCGCATTGATGCCGTCGCGGTAACAGTCGATGAGTGTGCGTTGCGCGGCCGGCAAGGCCTCGTAGGCCGACTGCGCGCGTGCGCGCATGCGATGCGTGCGAGCCGTGCGATCGGCCGGCAGTGCAACCGCGCCGAGGATCTCCGCGAGTTCGCCGGCGGCGCGCCGGCGCAGCAGGTCCATTTCGAAGAATCGCTCCTGCGCGTGCACGTAGCCGAGTGCCCAGGTCGCATCGTTGCGACTGCCTGCGCGCACGGTCACGCTGCCTAGCGCGTCGCGTTCGACCGTTACTGGCGCACCAAGCGCCGGAGCGACGACCTCGCCGTCATAGCGCGGCAGGCTGCCGCGCAACGCGAGCCATGCGCCGAGCACGACCAGGATGAGGAGCACGGACAACAGGACGAGAAGACGTCGCAGGAAGCGCATCACGGGAATACACGGCCGCGGGAGCGAGCGGCGCATGATAGTGCACGTTCCGTGCAAGCGGACGACATCCTGCGCCCGCCTGCCGTCCGGTGCGGCCCGACGCTGCTCACGTCAGCGGCCGATCGCTCAATTCGCGCCGCAGCAACTTGTCCACTGCCGAGCGTGGCAGCGCGTCGACGAACTCGATCCGCTTGGGCAACTTGAAATGCGACAGGCGTTCGGCGCACCACTGCGCGACGCCCGCCTCGTCGAGGGCCGGATCGCGCCGCACGACGAACAGACGCACGCGCTCGCCGTCTTCCTCGTCGGCCATGCCTACCGCGCAGACGTCGGCGATGCCGGGATGCGCGCCGACGACGTCCTCGATCGCGGCGGGATACACGTTGGCGCCGTCGACGAGGATCATGTCCTTGATGCGACCGAGCAGGTAGAGCGCGCCGCTCGCCTCCATGCGGCCGAGATCGCCGGTGCGGAACCAGCCGTCGGCGGTGATCGCGCGCGCAGTCTCGTCCGGACGCTGGTAGTAGCCGGACATCATGAACGGGCCGCGCAGCCAGACTTCGCCGATCGCGCCGGGCGGCACCGCGCGCAGGTCGGCCTGGTCGGGGTCGCGCATCGTGAGCTCGACCGACGGGAACGGGAAGCCGATGCTGCCGACGTGACGCTCGAAACCGAGCTCGCCGGCAATCGGCACCGAGGTTTCGGTGAGGCCGTAGCCCTGCAACAGCGGCTTGCCGGTGATCTGCTCGAAGCGGTCACGGATGTCGGCGCGCAACGGCATGCCGCCGACGAGGCCTGAACGCAACGCGGAGAAATCGAGTTCGGCGAAACCCGGCGTCGCCATCAGGCGGTTGTGGAACGCGGGTCCCGCGAGGATCGAGTTGATCGGACGCTCGCGCCACGCGGCCACGACGCGCTCGGCGTCGACCATCTTCGGAAACAGGAGCTGCGTGACGCCACGGCTCGAATACTGCAGGAGGTTCACCGACATTCCGGCCGCGTGCGAGAACGGATGCACGCTCGCCACGAGGCCGCCGGCGCCGCAGGTGTGTTCGGCCATCGTGATGCGCAGGATCTCGATTCCGGCACGCATGTTCGCGTGGGTGGTCCGCACCGCCTTCGACACGCCGGTGGTGCCGCCGGTGTAGGACATCAGCGCGAGATCGTCGGGACGCACGATCCGTTGCACCGGTTCCATCGCTGCGCCCGCGCGGATCGCCTCCTCGAACGCGACCGCATGGGCCGGCCCCGGCGCAGCGATGCCGAAGAATTCGGCAGGGGCGCTGACCACGAGTTCGCGCATCGCATGCGCGCCGCGCGCCGCACGGACCGTCGGCATGAGCACGTCGAGGCCGACGATCGCCTTGGGCGCGATCGCGGCGATCGGGCCTTCGAGCTCCTGGGTGGTCGCCGCGACATAGACCGGCATGACCGCGAGCCCGGCGATCCAGGCGGCGAGCAACGCGATCGGGAACGCGGGCAGGTTCGGCAGCATGAACAGCACGCGATCGCCTGCTTCGAGTCGCCATTCGTGCACGAAGAAGCGCGCGAGTGCATCGGCACGCTGCAGCCATTCGCGAAAGGTCAGCAGCTCGCCGTCGAACTCGAACGCGATGCCATCCGCATGCTCCCTGCACGCGGCCTGCAGCAACGACAGCATGGTCGCGCCCGCTTCGATGTCGACGTCGCGCGGCATCGAATTCGGGTAGTGGACGACCCATGGGCGACGCGCATACCACGTGGCGGGGTCCTCGCCCGCGGGCAACTTCGAATCCTGGTGGTCGCTCGTCGACATGCCCTGCATGATGCTGCACCCCATTTGGCGTGTGAGCGCGAACGCGGACATCGCGTTCGGCGCAGGTCACACAAAGTGCAATTTTCGATGCAAGGCCCGTGCCGATCAGGCGATCGTCGATGCGTGCCGATGTACCCTTTTCAGCAAACGCGATTGCGCCGGATGGTTCAGACCGCGACGCCGAACAGCTTGCCGACCGCGGCGGTCGCGACCATCGCGAGGGCGCCCCAGAACAGCACGCGCACGGAGCCGGCGATGGCGGGCGCGCCTCCCGTGCGCGCCGCCACGGCGCCGAGAACGCCGAGCGCCACCAGCGCCACCGCGGCGACCGTCACCGCGACGTGCGCGGCCGGCGCCGGAACGACGGCGAGCAAGGGCAGTGCCGATCCCGCCGCGAAGGTGGCGGCCGAGGTCAGCGCCGCCTGGATCGGCCGCGCCCGCAGCGTCTCGCTGAGGCCGAGTTCGTCGCGCAGGTGCGTGCCGAGCGCGTCGTGCGCCATCATCTGGTCCGCGACCCGCCCGGCCAATTCGCGGTCGAGCCCGCGTCCGACGTAGATGTTGACGAGCTCCTCGCGCTCGCCCGACGGGTCGGACGCGAGCTCCTGCTGCTCGCGCGCGCGATCCGCCGCCTCGGTGTCGGTCTGTGAACTCACCGAAACGTATTCGCCGGCGGCCATGGAGAAACCGCCCGCCACCAGTCCGGCGAACCCCGCCAGCAGCACCGCCGACTTCGATGCCTGGGCACTGGCGACGCCGACAATCAGCCCAGCGGTCGAAAGTATGCCGTCATTCGCACCGAGCACGGCCGCGCGCAGCCAGCCGATGTGCTCGCTGCGGTGGCGTTCGCTGTGACGGTTCGCACGTGGATGTCTGGGCATGTTGCGTTCTCCCGCTGGCTTCGGTCGCGCAACCGCGATCGATCAGGCTTCGTTGTCGTCCTCGAAGCGCAGGTGCTTCACGCTGCGCCCGTTGCGGCGCACGAGCTTGAGCGCCTCGATGCCGACCTTGATGTGCGCCTCGACGAAGTTGGCGGTGATCAGCTTGTCGCTCGCCTCGGTCTTCACGCCTTCCGGGATCATCGGCTGGTCGGACACCAGCAGCAGCGCCCCGGTCGGGATGTGGTTGGCGAAACCGGCCGCGAAGATCGTCGCGGTCTCCATGTCGATCGCCATGCAGCGCGTCTTGCGCAGGTATTCCTTGAACGCGACGTCATGCTCCCACACGCGCCGGTTGGTGGTGTACACCGTGCCGGTCCAGTAGTCGTGGCCGAGGTCGCGGATCATGGTCGATACCGCGCGCTGCAGCTGGAACGCCGGCAGCGCCGGCACTTCCGGCAACAGGTAATCGTTCGAGGTGCCCTCGCCGCGGATCGCGGCGATCGGCAGCACGAGGTCGCCGAGCTGGTTCTTCTTCTTGAGGCCGCCGCACTTGCCGAGGAACAGCGCCGCGTCCGGCGCGATCGCCGACAGCAGGTCCATCACGGTCGCCGCATTCGGGCTGCCCATGCCGAAGTTGACCAGGGTGATGCCATCCGCGGTCGCGTTCGGCATCGGCCGGTCGCGCCCGCGCACCTCCACCCCGTGCCACTGCGCGAACAGTTCGACGTAGTGGCCGAAATTGGTCAGCAGGATGTGCCGGCCGAAGCCGTCGAGAGGGGTACTGGTATAGCGCGGCAGCCAGTTGTCGACGATGTCGGCCTTGTTCTTCATCGGTCGATCTTCGCAGTTTCGTGCGGCCCGTCGCAACGTCCGCGCCGATCCGCCCCACCCGCGTCGCGCGCGGTCAGCGGCGGAACATCACCCACAGCATCCACAGCAGGAACGCGCCGTAGACGACGACACCGATCGAGCCGAGCGTGCCGGCGGCGAGCGACCAGCGGGCGTAGATGACGTCCGGTCGTGGCCGCGACCGCATCGCGCGCCAGTCCGACAATGGAGCACGCAGCGACCACGCGAGTGCGGCCAGGCCGAAGCAGGTGGCCAGCCACAGCAGCGAGCGCCACAGCGGAAACGGATGCGCATCGTTGGCGCCAGCGACGAGCGCGCGCGCGCCGGCGTTGAATGTGCTTGCCAGCGCCAACGGCACGGCCAACGCGAAGGAGCGGTTGAGCGCACCTGCGGTCACGCACACGCCGAGCGCGGCGAGCGCCCACGCCAGCGTCGCGCGCCAGAGGCCGACGCTGTCGAACATCTCGCGCGCGCAGGTGCCACGCTCGAAACAGCTGCGCTCGCCGGCGCGATGGCGCGCAAGTTCGGCTTCATGGTCCAGCTCCGGCGTGCGGTAGTCGTTGCCACCGCGACGCACGGAGAGATGGAGATCGGGAACCGCGAGCGAGGATTCCGCGGCGACCAGATCGACGCGATGGTCGTCGGTGCCGCGACCGCTGCGCAGCCATTCGATCGGCTCGCTCGCCGTCTTCCAGCCGAGATCGGCCATGCTCACGCACCAGAACGTGACTTCGAGGCCCGGCTTGAAGTCGATGTAACCATGCGGCTCGCAGCGCAGGCTCTTGTCGCGCTCGCCGTCCCACGAGACGACCAGGCGCAGCGGCGCGAGCGGCGTCGAGGTGATCGGCGCGGAGGCGAGGTTGCGCACCTTCACCGCGGCCCGGTAGTCGTGATAGCGGTCGATGTCGATACTCCACAAACCGGGCGTGACTGCGTTGAGCACGCGCCCGCGCGACATGTCCTCGCCGCCCTCGTAGCGCTCGAGCAGCGCCGGCGCAAGCGCGGTCTCGAGCCGCACCGCGACGACTTTCGCCAGCACGTCGGCGCGCAACGCGGCGAGCTCCTCCTCGTTGCCGCGACCAGCCTCGAGCGCCGCGCCAACGTTCGCGAGCGACGGCTCGTCGCGACCGAGGAAGCGGCGCCACGCGCGAGCCTGCATCCAGCGCGCATAGGCGGCGGCGTCCTCCGCTTGCTGCAACGCATAAAGCTCGGCGAACACCTGCGTGTCACCGGCCTCGTCGCCGGGCAGCGGACGCGCGCGCAGCGTGCGCATGGCCGGACTGTCGGCCGCGGCCGGCGGGACGTAGCGCGGCCCTTCGTAACGCGCCGGCCAGAGCAGGCCCGCGCCGAAGTACAGCGACAGAAGCAACAGCAGGATGGTGACGATGCGCATGCGACTCCCCCCGATCGAGCGACGCATTCTAGTGTCTGTCCCGCTTCGAAACCGTTCGTGTCAAGTGCAGCGGAACGCGTTCGCCGGACGACGAGCCGTCGAGAGAACGGATCCTGAGGCCAGGTTGCGCGATGAGGTGCGCAGGATCGCGCTCGGGGAAATTCCCGGAACACGCGGCGCTGTTCACCCGCGAGCGGGCATCGCCGTGGGCATAATCGGGTACCCGATCGGAGCTGACGCCATGTGGATCGCCGTACTCGTCGCGCTCGTGCTGTTCGCCGCGCTCGCCTTCCGAGGGCTCGGCTTTATCGCCTGGATCGCCGCGATCGGTACCTGGCTGCTCGGATGGCGCCTCGCCGGCATCGCGCATCCGGGACTGTTCACGGCCTGCGTGATCGCCGCAATCGCGCTCGCCGCTCTGTTCGGCATTCCCGTGTTGCGGCGCGCACTGGTTTCGCGTTTCGTCATGCCGGTGTTCGCGAAAGTGCTGCCGCGGCTCGGCGATACCGAACGCATCGCGCTCGAAGCCGGCACGGTGTGGTGGGACGGCGACCTGTTCGGGGGCATGCCCGACTGGCAGAAGCTGCTGGATTTTTCGCCGGCACCGCTCAGTGCCGACGAACAGGCCTTCATCGACGGCCCGGTCGACGAGTTGTGCCGGCGCCTGAGCGACTGGGAGGTCTACCAGCAACGCGACCTGCCGCCGGAGATCTGGGACTTCATCAAGCGCGAACGCTTCCTCGGCATGATCATCCCGAAGGAACATGGCGGCCTCGGTTTCTCCGCGATCGGCCATTCGCGCGTGGTCACGCGCATCGCGAGCCGCTCGGTCACCGCGGCGGTCACCGTGATGGTGCCGAACTCGCTCGGGCCGGGCGAACTGCTGCTGCATTACGGCACCGACGCGCAGAAACACAAATACCTTGCACGGCTCGCGCGCGGCGAGGAGATTCCGTGCTTCGCGCTGACCGGCCCGGAAGCGGGCTCCGATGCAGCCGCGACGCAATCGGAAGGCATCGTCGAGAAGCGCATCGTCGATGGCGTCGAAGTGCTCGGCCTGCGCCTCAACTGGAAGAAGCGCTACATCACGCTCGCACCGGTCGCGACCCTGATCGGCCTCGCGTTCCGCCTCAAGGACCCGCACAGGCTGATCGGCGACAAGGAAGACCGCGGCATCACCTGCGCGCTGATACCGCGTGCAACCAGCGGCATCGAGATCGGGCTGCGCCACGACCCGATGGGCGTGCCGTTCATGAACGGCCCGATCGTCGGCAAGGATGTGTTCGTGCCGCTCGACGACGCCGTCATCGGCGGTCGCGAACAGATCGGCCACGGCTGGCGCATGCTGATGGAATCGCTAGCGGCCGGCCGCTCGATCTCGCTGCCGGCGCTGTCGATCGGCGCGGCCCAGCTCGCGACGCGCATCTGCGGCGCCTATGCGACCGTGCGCGAGCAATTCGACACGCCGATCGGCCGCTTCGAGGGCATCGAGGAGCCGCTCGCACGCATTGCCGGCCTCACCTACGTGATGACGGCCGTGCGCAACTTGACCTGTGGCGCACTCGACGCCGGCGAGAAGCCCGCGGTGATCGGCAACATCTGCAAGGCGTATCTCACCGACAGCATGCGCCAGGTCATCGCCGACGCGATGGACATCCGCGCCGGCAGCGCGATCCAGCGCGGCCCGCGCAACGCGCTCGCGCGCGCGTGGGACGCAGTGCCGATCGGCATCACGGTCGAGGGCGCGAACATCCTCACGCGTTCGATGATCGTCTACGGCCAGGGCGCGATCCGCTGCCACCCGTTCGTGCAGAAGGAAATCGACGCGGTCGCGAAAAACGACCTCGCCGCGTTCGACCACGCGATCTTCGGCCACGTCAACCTGTTCGTCACGCGCAGCGTGCGCGCGAAGCTGCTCGCGTGGAGCGGATCGCGCCTCGCCGGCGCGCCGCGCACCGAGGACACGCACCGCTACTACCAGCACCTGTCGCGTTTTTCGGCCGCGTTCACGATCGTGTCGGACACCTCGATGGGCGTACTCGGCGGTTCGCTGAAACGGCGCGAGAAGATTTCCGGCCGCCTCGCCGATGCACTCGCCTGGATGTATCTCGCCAGTTGCGCGCTGAAGCGCTACCACGACGAGCCGAAGACGCGCCCGAACTTCGCGCTCGCCTCGTGGTGTGCCGAACTGTGCCTGTACCGCGTCCAGGAAGCGCTGGTCGGCGTGCTCGACAACCTGCCGGTGCGCCCGGCCGCGGTTTTGCTGAAGCTGGCGATCTTCCCGCTCGGCGCGCGTTTCCGGCCGCCGTCGGACCGTCTCGGCAGCGAGGTCGCGCGCGACATCCTCGAGAACCGCGAGGCACGCACCAGCCTCACCGCCGATGTATTCGTGCCACCGCCCGGCGAACCCGGTCTCGGCACGCTTGAAGCCGCACTCGACAAGGCGGTGCGCGCAATCCCGATCGAGACGAAGCTGCGCGACGCGGTGCGCGGCGGCACGCTGGACCGCGCGCCCGGCTACCTGCTCGACGACCTCGGCGTCGCCGCCGGCGTGATCAGTGGCGCCGAGTACGACCTGCTCAACGAAGCGCGCGATGCACGCGACGAAGTGATCGCGGTCGATGCGTTCGATCCGCAGGTGTTCAAGACCCTGCACTGAGGCACGCCGCGAGAGCCGCCTCCCCGAGGGCGCCACTCCCGGGCTGGAGGGGAGGAAAGCGCGCGTGTGCTCCAATGGGCGCAACGATCGAACGGAAATCCACCATGACCACGGCCCGCTGGTACTTCGACTTCATATCGCCGTTCGCGTACCTGCAGTTGGCGGCGATGCATGCGCTGCGCGAGCGCATCGATGTCGTGCCCGTGCCGATCGTGTTCGGCGCGGTGCTTGCGCGGCACGGCCAGCTCGGCCCGGCGGAGATTCCGGACAAGCGCGCGTTCACCTACCGCTTCGTGCAATGGCAGGCCGGGCGCGCCGGCATCGTGCTGCGCTTTCCTCCGTCGCATCCGTTTCCTTCGCTGGCAGCGTTGCGCCTGTGCGTTGCTGCGGGCAGCGGCTGGAACGCGGTGCAGGCGATCTTCGATCACATCTGGCGCGAAGGTGGCGCGGCCGGCGTTGACGATATGCGCGAGGTCGCGCGATCGCTCGGCATCGGCGATGTCGCCGCCGAGATCGCGCGAGGCGAAGTCAAGGATGCGCTGCGCGCGAACACCGATGCAGCGCTCGGCGCCGGCGTGTTCGGCGTGCCGACGCTCGCGCTCGGCGACGAGTTGTATTGGGGCAATGACGCCACACCGATGATCGAGGATCGCCTCGCCGATCCGGCGTTGTTCGATGGCGCCGAGTACCGCCGCATTGCGGCGCTACCGGTCGGCGTCGAACGCCCCCGTGGCGAAAGAAATCCCGCCAGCGCGCCATAGCACCGTTTCTGTGGGAGCGGTGACACATTGCCCAGCGCGCTTTGCCGCAACGCGGTGCGTCACTCGCGCGGCAACACGCCCTGCATCAATTCCCCCGCGGGCGATTTCGGGCCGCGGTGCATGCTGACCAGGTTGCGGCCGCCTGTCTTGGACAGATACAGCGCGGCGTCGGCGCGCTCGATCAGGTCGTCGGGCGTCAGCACGTCCGCATCGAGGGTCGCGATGCCGATGCTGATCGTCAGGCCGACGCGCACGCCCGAGATCAGCATCGGCAATTCCTCCACGCGCTGGCGGATGCGTTCGGCCACGCCTTCGGCGTTGGCAGCGCTGGCGCCAGGCAGCACGACGAGGAACTCCTCGCCGCCGTAGCGGCCGAGCGCGTCGCCCTGGCGCAGTTCGCTCGCAATCGGTGCGATCACTGCGCGCAGGCACTGGTCGCCCGCGCGATGGCCGTAACTGTCGTTGACGCGCTTGAAGTGGTCGAGGTCGAGGAACAGCACCGCAAGCGGACGTTTTTTTTCGCGCGCGGCGAGAAATGCGGTGCGCAGGCGCGAGAGGATCGCGCGGCGGTTCAGCACGCCGGTCAGCATGTCGTGCTCGGCCAGCCGGTGCGCGACATCCCGCTCGTGGCGGATCGACACGATGTGGTCGGCGAGGCCGAACGCGAGCACGATGCTGGCGAACGCGAACGCCGCCGGCAATGCGAACTCGAGCCAGGCTGGCTGCGGCCAGTGCAGGATCAGCTGCAGCGCGCGCACGATCACGAACAGCAGCCCCGGGGCCCACGCGCACAGGTAGTAGGCACCGCGCAGGCCACCGCGTTGCCACGCCAACAGCCCGGCGCCGAGCAGCATCGGCGCGAGCACGAGGAGCGCGAACGAGAGCGCGTCCTCGATCCACCAGCCGGGAGCGAACCACGGCACGGCCGCACACGCGGCGATCGCGACCAGCGGCCAGCGCGCGCACGCCAGCACGCGATCGCTGCGCGGGGAGGCGTGCGCTAGGTCGAGGAACAGTCGCGAGAAATCGATCGACAGGACCGCCGCGGTCGCGGCCATCAGCCACGATACGCGCTCGCCGAGCGGCGCCAGCCAGGCGAACGGGGGAACCTCGAAACCGAGGCCGCATTCGTACAGCTCGAACAGCACGATGAACAGCATCTGCGCGGAGAAATACGCGTACATGCGTTCGCGCAGCACCAGGAAGAAGCTCAGCATGACCAGCAGCGTCGCCAGCTGCAGGGTCGGGAACAGCAGGTCCAGTCGCGCGTTGACGATGTCGCGACTGCGCGCGTCGATCGACTTCCTGACCGCAATTGCGCGCGGCACCGCAAGGCCCGGCTGGACGTGCAGATAGATCGGTACGTTCGCGTGCAGGCCGGCCGGCATCACGATTGCGAGCGCGTGACGCGTGAATTCACCGCTCGAGTCGGCGCGATAGATGCTGTACGGCGCGCGCGCGTACGCCGGCGGCAGGTAGGCGTCGAGCACGAGGCCTTGCGGCTCGGAAATCGTCAGCACGGCCGGGCGGCGCTCGGTCCAATCGGCGCCGAGGCTCAGGCGGTACCAGCGGCTGCCGCTGCGGGACGGCGTCAGCGCTGCATACGATTCGATGTCGAAGCGGCCATCGTAGGCGCCGGAAATCACCTTGGCCGCTTCGGCATCCTCGACGTCCAGCCGCTCGATCCGGACCGGCACATCGGCGCCCGCGACCGCCGCAGCCAGCAGCAGGACGGGCAGGATTGCCCATCGCCACTTCCGCTTCGCCGAACGTAGGTCCACCACACGCCTTTCCCGGAGTTCCCTAGGGGAATACGCAATTTGCGCGCCAAGCTCGGGGTATACCCGGAATCCTTTATCTATGACGCGTTTTGTCGCTTTTCCTCACAAAACGCGCGAATCAGGACCAACGCCCGTTCGATCGCCGCGCCATCGACGTCGAGGTGCGTCACGGCACGCACCCGTGTCGCACCCATCGCCACCATGCGCACGCCGCGCGCCTGCAGCCCCTGCACGAACGCGGCGGCACCATGGCCGCTCGCTCCGACGTCGAAATAGACCAGGTTCGTCTCGACTTCGGACGGATCGATCGCGATGCCCGGCAACCCTTGCAGACCCGCGGCAAGCCGGCGCGCGTTCGCATGGTCTTCGGCAAGGCGCGCGAGATGGTGGTCGAGGCCGTATTCGCAGGCGGCGGCGATGATGCCGGCCTGGCGCAACGCACCGCCCCAGCGCAGCTTCAAGCGGAACGCGTCTTCGCAGAACGTCCTTGAACCGGCCAGCACCGCTCCGCCCGGCGCGCCGAGTCCCTTGCCGAAATCGATCCAGACCGAGTCGTAGCCGCGCGCGAAGTCCGCGGCGGCAACACCGCTGGCGACGCAGGCATTGAGCAGTCGCGCGCCATCCATGTGGGTCGATAGACCCGCCGCATGCGCGGTCGCGGCGACGTCGTCGAGCGTGCCCCGCGACCAGATCGCGCCGCCGCCGAGGTTCGAGGTCTGTTCGACCACGACGAGCCGCTGGCGCGGTGCATACGGCGCATCGGCGCGGATCGCCGCGCGCAGTTGAGCGGCGTCGAAGATGCCGCGCGTTCCCTGCAGCGGCTCGATCATCACCCCGGCGAGCGCAGCCGGACCGCCCCCCTCGAAACCGATGATGTGCGAAGTTGCGTCGCACAGCACCGCCTCGCCGGGCCGGCAATGCACGGCCAACGCGATTTCATTCGCCATCGTGCCGGAGGGCAGGAACAGCGCGGCTTCCTTGCCGAGCAGTTCGGCGCATCGCGCGACCAGCCGGTTGACGGTCGGATCTTCGTGCGCGCGTTCGTCGCCGACCTCGGCGCCGGCCATCGCCGCGCGCATCGCGGCGGTCGGCTTCGTCTTGGTGTCGCTGGCGAGATCGATCAGGTCGGCAGGAAGCATCACGTGCTCGGCATGGGGTCGGAACGCGCATCGTAGTCCGTCCGGCGCGACGCCGGCGCGCCCCCTGTGCAACGATTCGACCCGCGCCGCTCGAAGCGGTTTAGGATGGCGCCCATGCACCATGCGCCGATCCTGTTTGCCGCCCTGCTCGCCGCGCCGATGGCGTCGGCAACCGACATCTTCCGCTGCACCGATGCGAACGGCGCGACCTACCAGGACACGCCCTGCGCGCCGGGCTTCACGCAAACGGTCACGCACTACGCGGATCCGCCACCGCCACCGCCTGCGCCGGCGCCACTCCCTGCGGACGACACGATTCCGACCACGGTCGACGCAGCGCCCGCACCGGCGCCCGCGCCGCAGGTCGCGGTGCCGGATTTCTACCTGTGCACCGCGACCGACGGCAGCCGCTACATCAGCGAGGATGGCGTCGGCCGGCGCAGCGCAGTGCCGTTCGCAATGGTTTCCGGCAACCGCCAGACCCTCTCGCAGGCGTACGGCGGCCCGAACGGGATCGGCGTCTCCGCGCCCGAACTGCAGAATCGCCCGACCATTCCCGCCAGCAAGGACCCGCTCGGCGCAAGCTACGTCTGGGTCGTCGACGAATGCCGCCACGCCGCCGCCGACGAAGCCTGCGCCTACCTGCGCAATGAACTCGACAAGGTCACCGGCAAGCTGCGCCGCGCATTCAGCGACACCGAAGCACAGCTGAAACGGGAACAGGCGACGCTGCGCGAGCGCATGGGCGGGTGCTGAGGAGGTCGCGGCTGCGCGACGACTACGACAACGCGAACGTCGCGCGCGGCGCGTGGCGACGCTCGTGCGCGAGCAGCCACTGCTTGGTCGGCAGCCCGCCGCCGAACCCGGTCAGCTTGCCGTTCGCGCCGATCACGCGATGGCACGGCACGATGATCGGCAGCGGATTCGCGCCGTTCGCGGCACCGACCGCGCGGCTCGCAGAGGGGTCGCCGATGCGCCGCGCGAGTTCGCCGTAGCTGATCGTCTCGCCGTACGGGATCTGCACGAGTTCGTCCCACACGTTCTTGCGGAAATCGGTGCCTTCGGCCGCGAGCGGCAAATCGAACAGGTGCAGTTCGCCGGCGAAGTACGCCTCGAGCTGTTCGACGACGGCAGCGAGGCGAGCGCGTCCGCGCCACCACTCCGGACCGATGCGCTTGCCCTGGTCGCCCCGTTCGAATTCGACGTAGCGCAGCCCGCGCTCGTCCGCCGCGAGCAGCAGCCGACCGATCGGGGTTTCCAGATAGTCGTATTCCATCGTCTGCACCTCACGAACCACGCCACAGCAGCATCACTGCATACGCGCGCCACGGCCGCCAATCCTCGCTGACCGCTTCCAGTTCGCGCGTGCTCAACGTGCGCCCCTGCCCTGCCGTGCGCCGAAGGATCAGATCCGCCGCGGGGAATGCATCCGGTTGCGCGAGTGCGCGCATCGCGATGTAGTGCGCGGTCCACGCGCCGATGCCAGGCAGGGCGACGAGGTCGCGTTCGAATTCCGCGAGCGACTGTTCCGCACGAAAGCCGACGCGGCCTTCGAGCACCGCCGCGGCGAGCCCACGGATCGTCGACGCGCGCGCACGCGTGATGCCGAGCTGTTCAAGTGGCGCATCGACGAGGCGTTCGGGCGTCGGGAACAACGCGCTCAGTCCGGCCGCTGCACCGCCCGCGTACGGCGTGCCGTGGGTCGCCGCGACGCGCGCGGCGAGCGTGCGTGCGGCCGCGACGCTGACCTGCTGGCCGAGCACCGCGCGAACCGCGAGTTCGAAACCGTCCCATGCGCCCGGCAGGCGCTGGCCCGGCCAGCGGCGGACCAGCGGCTTCAGCAAGGCACTGTCGCGCAGCGCGAGTTCGAGCGCGCGCGGATCCGCGTCGACGTCGAACATGCGCTTGACGCGCGCCGCGATCGTGCCGAGCGCGCTGCTCGATGGATGATGCACGCGCAGTGCGAGCGCGTCGTCGCCATCGATCGCGCTGACCGCGAACCAGCCCGGCACGCCATCGACGACGATGCTGCGCCGGTAGCCGGATGCATCGACGGATTCGACCCCGGGAATCGTGCGCCGCCCGTAGAACTCGAGCAGGTGCGCGAAATCGTACGGAACCCGGTACGGCAGGCGCAGCACGAGCTCGTTCGCCGCGCCATCGCCGCTGCGGCCACGACGGAGCTCGCGCGGCGGCTTGCCGTACGTCGCGACGAACGCCGCATTGAAACGACGCACGCTCGCATAGCCGGACGCCTCCGCGATGCGCGATATCGGCAGCGCCGTTTCGCTCAGCAACTGCTTCGCGAACAGCAGGCGGCGCGTCGCCGCGACATCGAGCGGGCTCGCACCGAGCTCTTGCGCGAACACGCGGCGCAAGTGGCGCTCGCCGACGCCGACGCGCGCCGCGAGTTCGGGCAGCGAGCCTTCGTCGAGCGCGCCCTGTTCGATCAGTCGCAACGCGCCGCCGACCAGTTCGCTCTTCGCGCGGTGCAGAGGCGAACCCGGCGCCGCTTCCGGCCGGCAGCGCAGGCACGGCCGGAACCCGGCGGCCGACGCCGCGGCGGCGCTGTCGTAGTAGCGGATGTTCTTCACGCGCGGCGACGGCGCCGGGCAGACCGGCCGGCAGTAGATCCCGGTCGACGTCACCGCGATGTAGAACAGCCCGTCGAAGCGCGCGTCGCGGGTCAGGCGCGCCTGGTCGCAGACACGCGGATCGAGGGACGTGGTGGGCACGGCGGCAGCTTGCATGCGACCATGCTAGCGCAGCCGGAAGGCTTCGACTCGCCGTTTTCGGCTGCCGATGTCCGGCGCACGAACGGCGGTCAACGAGGACGCGACGTCATGGGCGACTTTGGTTGGACACTTTCAGTGACGATCGTCGCGGCCGCACTCGTCGCAGCCGTCTGCAACGCGCTCGTGCGCGACACGATCGCGGCTGTCGCGCTGTCGATCGCCTGCTCGTCCGCGTTGTGGTGGTATCTCGCCGCGCGCAAGGATCCGTTCTGGGTGATTGCGACGTTCGTGTTCGTGCCGATCATCGTCGGCGTATCGATCTTCATGGGCATGCTCGGTCGCGCTGCCCGCCGCGCGACCGACACCGAATGCTGACGTCTTCCATTGGAGCATGCCCGAACGCATCCACTCAGAATCCGTACTGCATGAACCCCTTCACTCGCCAGGTAGAAAATATGCGATTTCCAATCCACTGGGTACTTGTGCTGATCCTGGCCGGATGTTCCGCGAGTTCGAGACCCGCATTTCGCGTCGAGCCGAATTATCGGTTTACGTTCGGACCAGAACGCGAGCTGCCCGTCGGGGCGATCCTGAGGTTCTCGTTCACAGGCATGAAGCCTTCCGAGACGTTCCTCGTCAACCGATGCGGAACGCCTTGCAACACGTCGAAGGTCGTCGCGTCCGTGAGCGGAGCGGAACCAGCTGAAGGAGACTTCCAGTTGCGTATCCGTGAATCCGGGGAGTACTACCTTTGGATACAAAAGAAGCTCGACAACGGCGAGACCGGCCCTGTCTCCATCGACAAGCTGCAGAGTTCCGACAAGACATTTTCCGCCGTATTCAGCGGTGGAACGGTAGTCACTGGCGCGATGGAGCTCCTGCCGGACATCAGCCAAGGCCGCGCTGCTCAGAATCCATAACGGAGGAACCCGCCGTCGACCGCGATGCATTCGCCGGTCACGTAGCTCGATGCCGGAAGGCACAGGAACGCGACCGCGCCGGCGACCTCTTCCGGTTCGCCGATGCGGCCGATCGGCGTGCGCAACAGCACGTCGTCGAGGTAGTCGGGATCGGCGAGCGGACCTTCCGTGCGTTGCGTGCGGATGTACCACGGCGCGACCGCGTTGACGCGGATGCCGTCCTCGGCCCATTCGCAGGCGAGGTTGCGTGTGAGCTGGTGCAATGCCGCCTTCGTGAAACCATACGGCGCGCCGGTGCGCACGTGGGTCAGGCCCGACACCGAGCCGACGTTCACGATCGCCGCGTTGCCGTGCTCGGCCAGATGCGCGTGCGCGAGGCGGCACATCTCGAATGCGCTCAGCACGTTCGTCTCGACCAGCGCACGGACTTCTTCGAGCGAATAGTCGAGCACCGGCTTCGACACGTTGCCGCCGACGTTGTTGACGAGCAGCGACAATTCGACGTCGAGGTCCACGATCCAGTCGAACACTTCCAGGCGCTGTTCCTGGCTCGCGAGGTCCGCATCGCAAACAAGGATCTCGCGATCGGGGAACTCCTCGGTCAGTTCGCCGCGCACCTGCTCGAGGTGGATTTCGTCGCGCGCAACCAGCAACAGGTCCGCGCCGAGCGCAGCAAGTTCGCGCGCGCACGCAAGGCCGATACCCTTGCTCGCACCGGTGACGAGCGCGGTACGGCCGTCGAGCCGCCAGCGTGACGGGTTCGTCATGGCGATGTCCTCCTGCTTGTCCGCTCAGTGCCTGCGGCGCAGACTGTAACGGATCGACCAGCCGGAGTTCGCCATGATCCGCATCACCACTGTCGCCTTCGCCGTGCTCGCCCTCGCCGCGTGCGGCGGCACGCCCTCCGACTCGCAGGCGGACGCGGACAAGGCCGCCGCGGACCGCGCCGCGGAGCAGGCCGCCGCCAAGAAACAGAAGACCGTGTTCGACGACCAGCTCAAGGCGCTCGACAAGGCGAAGGGCGTCGAGAAGCAGCTGCAGGACGACAAGGATAAGCGCGACGCGGAACTGCAGAAGCAGGAAAACGGCGGCTGAGCGATCCTCCTTTTGTGGGAGCGGCGGAAGCCGCGATGCTCTTTCAGTCCCGACCGGCAGGACGCATCGCGGCTTCCGCCGCTCCCACAGCCGGCGCGGACCGCGCATGGTGCGGCGCGCTTTGCACCCCGGCGGCACAAGGTCTAGTCTCGCGGCGTAGCCATCACTGTGCGTTCCAGCAAGGGGCCAGTAGTGCAGCCAACCGATACGCGTGATCCCGCCTATTTCCACAAGGTTGTCGACTGCCAATGGGCCTGCCCGGCCCACACCCCGGTCCCCGAATACATCCGCCTGATCGCTGCCGGACGTTATTCCGACGCCTATCTCGTCAACTGGAAATCGAACGTGTTCCCGGGAATCCTCGGGCGCACCTGCGATCGTCCGTGCGAACCGGCGTGCCGGCGCAGCCGGGTCGAGGAGAGCGCCGGCGGCAAGCCGGAACCGGTCGCGATCTGCCGCCTCAAGCGCGTCGCGGCCGACCTCAAGGACGACATCCGCGATCGGCTGCCGCGACCGGCGACGACGAAGAATGGCAAGCGCATCGCCTGCATCGGTGCCGGTCCCGCCTCGCTGACCGTCGCGCGCGACCTCGCGCCGCTCGGCTATTCGGTGACGGTGATCGAAGCCGATGCGAAGGCCGGCGGCTTCATGCGCACCCAGGTACCGCGCTTCCGCCTGCCCGAGGAAGTCATCGACGAGGAGACCGGCTACATCCTCGGCCTCGGTGTCGAGTTCATCGGCGGTCGGCGCATCGATTCGCTGAAAGGCCTGCTCGCCGAAAACTACGATGCGGTGTTCGTCGGCTGTGGCGCGCCGCGCGGGCGCGACCTCGACCTGCCCGGTCGCGTCGAATGCGCGGCGAACATCCACGTCGGCATCGACTGGCTCGCCTCGGTGTATTTCGGCCACGTCGAGAAGGTCGGCAGGCGCGTGATCGTGCTCGGCGGCGGCAACACCGCGATGGACTGTTGCCGTTCCGCGCGCCGCCTCGGCGGCGACGAGGTCAAGGTCATCGTGCGCTCCGGCTTCGACGAGATGAAGGCGTCGCCGTGGGAGAAGGAGGACGCGATGCACGAAGGCATCCCGATCCTGGACTACCGCGTGCCGAAGAGTTTCGTGCACGAGAACGGTCGCCTGACCGGAATGACGTTCGAGAAGGTGCGCGCCGAGCGTGACGCGAAGGGCCGGCGCACGCTGGTGCCGACCGGCGAGCCGGACGAACTGCACGCATGCGACGAGGTGCTGATCGCGGTCGGCCAGGAAAACGCGTTCCCGTGGATCGAGCGCGACATCGGCATCGCGTTCGACGAGCAGTGGGACATGCCGGTGGTCGACAAGACGACGTTCCAGTCGACCCTGCCGCACGTGCTGTTCGGCGGCGATGCGGCATTCGGGCCGAAGAACATCATCTGGGCGGTCGCCCACGGCCACGAGGCGGCGCTGTCGATCGACAAACTGCTCGGCGGCGGCGACGTGCGCGAGCGGCCGCTGCCGATGGTCGAGATGATCTCGCAGAAGATGGGCATCCACGAGTGGAGCTACGACAACGACATCTCGCCGGACGAACGCTACAAGGTGCCATGGGCGGATGCGTCGAAGACGCTGAAGAGCATCAAACTCGAGGTCGAACTCGGCTTCGACGCGGAAACCGCGTGGAAGGAAACCCAGCGCTGCCTCAACTGCGACGTGCAGACCGTGTTCACCGACAAGCAGTGCATCGAGTGCGACGCCTGCGTCGACATCTGCCCGATGGACTGCATCACGTTCACCGCGAACGGAGAGGAAGCGGACCTGCGCCAGCGGCTGTCCGCGCAGGCGCTGAACACGAGCCAGGACCTGTACGTCTCGGGCACGCTGAAGACCGGGCGCATCATGGCCAAGGACGAAGACGTCTGCCTGCACTGCGGACTGTGCGCCGAGCGCTGCCCGACCGGCGCATGGGACATGCAGAAGTTCCTGCTCGAGATGACGCATGCGGGACCCGCATGCAGCGGCGCCACCGCCGGCAAGGAGAAGGCCGCATGAAGGCGATCACCGCGACCAACGACTTCGTCATCAAGTTCGCGAACGTGAACGGTTCCGGCTCGGCCTCGGCGAACGAACTGTTCGCGAAGGCGATCCTTCGCATGGGCGTGCCGGTCAGCCCGCGCAACATCTTCCCGTCGAACATCCAGGGCCTGCCGACCTGGTACGAGGTGCGCGTCAACGAGCACGGCTGGCTCGGCCGGCGCGGCGGCGTCGACCTGATGGTCGCGATGAATCCGCAGACCTGGGATGCCGACGTCAAGGAAATCGAGCCGGGCGGCTACCTGCTGTACGACTCGACGCGGCCGCTGCCGAAGTCGAAGTTCCGCGACGACATCCACGTCATCGGCATCCCGCTGACCGAGATGTGCAACCGCGCCTGGACCGACGCGCGCCAGCGCCAGCTGTTCAAGAACATCATGTACGTCGGCGCGCTGTCGCTGCTGCTCGACATCGACGTCGACATCATCGAGCGCCTGCTCGGCGAGCAGTACAAGGGCAAGGAGAAGCTGCTCGACGCGAACAAGCAGGCGTTGCACCTCGGTAGGGATTATGTGCGCGATCACGTCGCGCACCCGCTTGGGCTACGCGTGAGGCACTCCGACCGCGTCGGTGACAAGATCTTCGTCGACGGCAACGTCGCCGCCGCGCTCGGTTGCGTGTACGGCGGCGCGACGGTGTGCGCGTGGTATCCGATCACGCCGTCGTCCTCGCTGGCCGAGGCGTTCCAGAAATACTGCATGAAGTACCGCGTCGATCCCGCGACCGGCACGAACCGCTTCGCGATCGTGCAGGCCGAGGACGAGATCGCCTCGATTGGCATGGTCGTCGGCGCCGGCTGGAACGGCGCGCGCGCGTTCACGACCACGTCCGGACCGGGCGTGTCGCTGATGACCGAGTTCATCGGCCTCGCCTACTTCGCCGAGATCCCGGTCACGATCATCGACGTGCAGCGCGGCGGTCCGTCGACCGGCATGCCGACGCGCACGCAGCAGGCCGACCTCATCTCGTGCGCGTACGCTTCGCACGGCGACACCAAGCATGTGCTGCTGTTCCCCGAGGACCCGCACGAGTGCTTCACGTTCTCGGCCGATGCGCTCGACCTCGCCGACCGCCTGCAGACCCCGGTGTTCGTCATGACCGACCTCGACATCGGCATGAACCAGCGCCTGTGCGCACCGTTCGCCTGGGACGACGCGCGCGTGTACGACCGCGGCAAGGTCATGACCGCGGAGGAACTCGAGGCCGGCAGGGACTTCGGCCGCTACAAGGACGTCGACGGCGACGGCATCCCGTACCGCACCTATCCCGGCACGCATCCGGACAAGGGCGCGTATTTCACGCGCGGCACCTCGCGCGATCCGTACGCGCGCTATTCGGAACGCGGCCCCGACTACCTCTACAACATGGAACGCCTGCTCAAGAAGTTCGACACCGCCAAGGCGCTGGTGCCGCAACCGCTGCTGCGCAAGGCGGCGCAACCGACCACGCTCGGCGCGATCCATTTCGGTTCGACCGCGCCGGCGATGGACGAGGCAATCGAAGCGCTCGAACGCAACGGCGTGCACCTCGACACCCTGCGCATCCGCGCGTTCCCGTTCGCCGATTCGGTCGCCGACTTCATATCCGCGCACGAGCGCGTGTTCGTGGTCGAGCAGAACCGCGATGCGCAGCTGCGTTCGATGCTCGTCAACGAATTCGGCATCGATCCGGCGCGGCTGGTGCCGGTGCTGCACTACGACGGCACGCCGATCACCGCGCGCTTCATCACGCGCACGATCGAGCAGCAGGTCGGCGCGGCGCGCCAGCGCGAAGCGGACAAGGTGGCCTGAATGAACGCACTCTCGCCCGCGTTGCAGTCGCTGTTCTCGGTCGTGATGGCGCTGATGCTGATCCTTGCGCTCGCCCTGCTGTGGCGGCGCGACCGCTCGGTCTGGCTGCTCGTCGCGCTGGCCGCGGAAACGATTGGACTGGTGTTCCGGATCGTGCTCACCGTCATCCCCGACGTCATCCGCACGGCGCCGATGCTGTTCTCCGTGTGGACCCTTACCGCCCTCGCGTTCGCGCTCGGCCTGCTCGGCTACGCGATCGAGGCGAGCGCAAAGCGCTGATCATGCAATTCATGCGCGCCATCCACCCCGCCGTCGCATTCGGCATCGCGTTTGCGCTGTCGGCGACGCCGCCTTCGTCGCAGGCCGCGTCCAGGCGCAGCGTGAGCGACGCGGCGCTCGCCGCCGCCGCACGTTCGGCGCGCGTCGCCGACGTCGACTACGCGCGTGGCGAGTGCGGCGACGAGCGCAGCGTACAAGCATGGCTCGACGACGCGGTCGGCGACACCGCGCGCATCACCTGGCGCGGCGGAGCATGCGTGCTCGCCAATCCGGACAACCCGATCGACGCCGGTTCGGACTGGTGCGGCGGCGCGACGATCGTGCCGAAGAAGGATCCGAAGCACCCGGCGCGCATCGAGGTCTATTTCGAGAAGCCGGTCGACGGCAAGCCGGGCAAGGCGTACGCGTTCCGCGCCGAGAACCACGACGTCGACGGCCTCGACTACAAGCGCGACACGCGCTCGTTCGAGATCGGCTACGGCCAGCGTTTCGTCGACGGCTATGCGATGTCGGAGGACGACTGTGACTGAGCGCGCGCCACCTGCGTCGTGGCTACTGGTCGTCGCCTTGCTCGCGACGACGGCGGCGGCGCAGGACCGCTATGCAGGCATGTGGACGATCGCGCGCGGCGATCCCGCACCATGGGTCGGCCTCGACGGCGCGGTCGATCCAGCCGAAGTGAAGCGCCTCGTCGGTCGACGTGTGACGTTCGAGGCGACGCGCATCCGCGGCCCGGATCCGCTCGCCTGCAGCGGCCCGCGCTACGAGCTGACGGACATCCCTGCCGAAGGCCTGTTCCAGGGCGGCCTCGCCGAGTACGGCGACCCGGCGATCGGCGCCGACGCACTCGCGACGCGCGTCGGTTTCGCGAAACGCCCGATTGCGACGCTCGCGACCGGCTGCGAAGGCGCGATCGACTTCCACGCGACCGGCGACGACGAGTTGCTGTTCGCACTCGACAACGTGATCTACCGCCTGCACCGCGACGCCGCACACGCGACGCCGCCGAGGAAGACGCCGTGACCTACATCGCCAAGCCCAAGCTGCACCACCCGACCCTCGGCTGCAACGCGATCGGCTTCACGCGCCGCGACTACGAAGGCAAGATCTCGACGCTCTGCGCCGGCTGCGGCCACGACTCGATTTCCGCGGCGATCATCCACGCCTGCTGGGAACTCGCGATCGAACCGCACCGCATCGCCAAGCTCAGCGGCATAGGCTGCAGCTCGAAGACGCCGGACTACTTCCTCGGCCAGTCGCACGGCTTCAACACCGTGCACGGGCGCATGCCGTCGGTGCTGACCGGCGCGAACCTCGCGAACCGCGAGCTCATCTATCTTGGCGTGTCCGGCGACGGCGACTCCGCCTCGATCGGCATGGGCCAGTTCGTGCACGCGATCCGTCGCGGCGTGAACATGGTCTACATCGTAGAGAACAACGGCGTGTACGGCCTGACCAAGGGCCAGTTCTCGGCGACCGCCGACCAGGGCTCGATGTCGAAGAAGGGCGTCGCCAACACCGATGCGCCGATCGACCTCGTCGGCCTCGCAATGCAGCTCGGCGCGAGCTTCGTCGCACGCGGCTTCTCCGGCGACAAGCAGCAGCTGGTGCCGATCATCAAGGCCGCGATCGCGCACCGCGGTGCCGCATTCATCGACGTGATCAGCCCGTGCGTCGCGTTCAACAACCACGCCGGAAGCACCAAGAGCTACGAGTACGTGCGCGAGCACAACGACGCAGTCAACCGCCTCGACTTCATCGAACCGCGCGCCGAGATCGTCGCCGACGTCGCGCCCGGCGACATCGTCGAAGTCGAGCAGCACGACGGCAGCGTGTTGCGCCTGCGCAAGCTCGACGCGAGCCACGACCCGACCGACCGCGTCGGTGCGATGAACTACGTCAACGCGCACCAGGCGAAGGGCGAAGTCGTGACCGGCCTGCTCTACGTCGACAGCGCCGCGCACGACCTGCACGGCCACCTCAACACGGTTGCGACGCCGTTCAACACGCTCGGTGCGAAGGAACTGTGCCCGGGCATGGCGACGCTCGACAAGATCAACGCATCGCTGCGCTGAGATGGAACTCGCGGACTGGTTCGCGACACCCGCGACGCTGCCCGACGGTTATCCGCTGCCGCGCGCCGACGCGAATGGCTGCGCATTGCGCGAAGGGCAGCGTGTATGCCTTGCCGTGTTGCCGGACGCGCTCGTGCACGACCTTCCGGCTGACGACGTCGCGAGACTGCGCGAGGTGGAAGGCACGCCGCTTGCGATCCTCGGATTCGACGCGTACGGCCACGTCGGGTTCGGTGAGCATGGACCGTGGTTCTGCGTGCGACCGACGGAGGTCGTTGCCCTGCCGGAATGAGCCGAGATCGCGGGAGCGTCGGTAGGCGCGGTGCGCTGCGCTTTCGGGAAGGCGCACGCATCGCGGGCACTCCTCAGAGCTAGACGCTCAGTGCAGTTCGCAGAAGCAATGCGCGAACGCGCCGTAGCGCTTGCCACGCAGGGATTCGATCGTAGCGGCGACCTGCTGCAGCTCGCTGCTGCTGAACATGCCCGGCGGCAGGCGGAAACCGGTCCAGCGCGCGACGCGCACCATCGCTTCGCTGTCGCTGAAACTGAGCGCGACGCGTTCCCAGGTGCTGAGCTCGCGTTCGACGTAGCGCACCGAGTAGTCGTCGCCGAGCTTCGCGCGCGACGCCGCCGCGGCGATCGCGTCGCCGAGGCCACCGAGCTTGTCGACGAGACCGCGTTCCTTCGCCTGCGCGCCGCTCCAGACGCGGCCCTGCGCGATCGCGTCGACTTGCTCGGGCGTCTTGCCGCGCGCCTGCGCGACCTTGCCGATGAATTCGCTGTAACCGCGGCGGATCACGCTGGTGATGATCGCCTCGAGCTGCGGTGACAGCGGGCGACGGATGTCGAGCGTGCCGGCGAGCGGCGTGGTGCCGACGCCGTCGGTGTGGATGCCGAGTTTGGCGAGCGTGTCCGGCACCGTCATGATGAGGCCGAAGATGCCGATTGAACCGGTGATCGTGTTCGGTTCGGCCCAGATCTCGTCGCTCGCCATCGAGATCCAGTAGCCGCCGCTCGCGGCGACGTCGCCCATCGAGACCACCACCGGCTTGCCCGCCTCGCGCGCCTGCGCGAGTTCGCGCCGGATCAGTTCGGACGAGACCGCATCGCCACCGGGCGAATCCACGCGCAGCACGATCGCCTTGACGTTGTCGTCCTCGCGGGCGGCGCGCACCAGTTGTGCGGTCGACTTGCCGCCGATCATGCCGGGCGGACGCTCGCCGGGCACGATCTCGCCCTGGGCGACGACCACCGCGACCTGGGAGCCGAAGCGCGACAGCGATTGCGGCGCGAGCGTGGCAAGGTACGACTTGTAGTCGACCTGGCGGAAACCTTCCTTGCCTTCGGCCGCGCCGAGCGCGCGCAACTGTTCGCGCGCCTCGGCGCGCGTCGTGAGCTGGTCGACCAGCTTCTGGTCGAGCGCGAGCCTGGCGAGATCGCCCGCATGCGCGGCGACGCGTTCGTCGTAGTGTGAGATGTCGTCGCTGATCGCGGCGACGTCGAGCTTGCGCAGCGCGGCAACCTCGGCAAGGTATTCATTCCAGATACCGCCCATCCAGTAGCCGTCCGCCTCCTTCGAGGCGTCCGAAGCCTGATTGAGGATGTACGGCTCGGCGGCGGACTTGAACGTGCCGACCTTGATCAGGTGCACCTCGACGCCCAGCTTGTCGAGCGCATCCTTGTAGTAGCTGCGGTAGTTCGCGAAACCTTCAAGCAAAACCGCGCCATCCGGATCGAGCAGGATGCGGTTCGCGTGCGCAGCGATCAGGTATTCGTTCTGGCCCATGCCGCCGGACAGCGCGATGACCTCCTTGCCGGTCGCCTTGAAGCGGTCGAGCGCGGCGCCGAGTTCGCGCGCGGTGGCGAGGCCGACGCTGGCGATCTCGTCGGGGATCAGCACGATGCGCTCGATGCGCGAATCCTTTGCTGCGCTGTCGATCGCGCGCAGCAGGTCGCGCAGCTGGACCTCCGGTGATTCGTTGCCGGCAATGCTCGCGAGTGCGCGCTGGGTCGGATCGGTCGAGAACTGTTCGACGATCGCGCCGCTCGGATCGAGCACCAGTGCGGTGCGTGGCGAGATCGTCGGTCGCTTCGCCAGGAACCCGCCGAGGAAGGCGAGCAGGATCAGCAGGAAGATCAGGTTGAACACGAGCCGGCGGGTGAAGTTCAGCGCGTTCCAGACACTCTGGAAGAAGCGGCGGATCACGCCGGGTTGGTTGCTCGACATCACGGATTCCTCGCCGCGCCAACGCGCGCTGTACTGTGGATCAGCCTACCCGATATGGGCGTGCGCCGGCATGCCGCAATCGTCATGCACCGGCGGATTCGCACGCCCGGTGCGCCACTACGGATTCGTGCAACCCCGTCGCACCTAGCCGCCGAAGTCGCGGCGCGCGAGTTTCCAGAACCGCCATGACAACAGCACCGCGGCCATGCTGAGGCCGGCGATCAGTCCCATCCACATGCCGCGCGCGCCGAGCCCGTGCGGGAAAGCGAGCCACCACCCGACCGGCATGCCGACGCCCCAGTACGCGAAGGTCGTGATGAGCATCGGGATGCGCGTGTCCTTGAGGCCGCGCAGCGCGCCGTTCGCGGCGACCTGGATACCGTCGGAAAACTGGAACAGGCCGGCCAGCACCAGCAGTTGCGCAGCCAGCCCGATCACCAGTGCGTCGGTGGTGTAGAGGTTCGCGATCTGGCGCGGCAACAGCAGCATCGCGCCGGCGGACAAGGTCTGCACGACGAGGGTCAGGCCGATGCCGACGCGACCCGCGTCGCGCACGCCCGGACCGTCGCCACGCCCGACCGCATGGCCGACGCGTACCGTGGTCGCCATCGCGAGACCGAGCGGCACCATGAACGCGACCGAGGCGACATTCAGCGCGACCTGATGGCTCGCGACGACATCGGTTCCGAGCGTGCCGATGATCAGCGCGACCGCGACGAACAGGCTCGCCTCCATGAACAGCGTGACGCCCATCGGCACGCCGATGCGCAACAGCTCGCGCAGCGCGGCCGGATCGGGACGCTGCCAGTGCGCGAGCAGGTGCAGGTCGCGATAGTGGCGGCTGCGCAGCACGTACAGCGCGAATGCGACCGCCTGCAGCCACAGCACGAGGGCGGTCGCGACGCCGCTGCCCTGCGCACCGAGCGCGGGCAGGCCGAGGCGCCCGTACATGAACACGTAGCCGATCGGACCGAGCAGGACCAGACCGAGCAGGCTGAAGTACATCGTCGGGCGGGTCAGGCCGATGCCTTCGCCGAGTCCACGCAGGGCGAAGAACAGCGCCAGCGCGGGCGCACCGAACGCAATCGCATGCAGGAAGCGCAACGTGTCCGGCACCAGCGCGGGATCGATGCCGATGTGCGCGATGAGCGCCGTGCCGCCGAAGTAGACCCCCAGCGCGAGGGCGAGGCCGAGCGCGAGCGCGAGCCAGATCGCCTGATGGAACAGCGGCGCGATCGCCGCGCGATGGCCGGCACCGGCGAGCTGTGCGACCGACGGCGGCAGCGCCATCATCACGCCGATCACCGCGACCAGCGCCAGCGTCCACACGCTGGCGCCGACCGCGACCGCGCCAAGCGTGTGTGCATCGAGATGGCCGGCGAGCAGCACGTCGATGAGATTCATGCCGACCGCCGAAAGCTGGCCGAGCACGAGCGGCACCGCGAGGCGCAAGGTCTCTCGCAGCTCGCGCGCAAGACGCGGCCTGTGGCGATGTAAAATGGTCGGCATCGGGGGAACCTGTGCGCGGGATGACAGTGTACTGTCCCGCAAGTACCGTCAAATGATTCCGGCGTCTTCGGAATTTCTTCGCGTTACTCACGGGACAGTACACTAGCCGAGCACGGGGCACTTCGCTCGCAACGGACCGGATCGATGAACCACGAAGGCGCGCCCGAAGACGCAGCCGCGAGCGCCGGCGCAAGTCCGGCGCCCGCACCTCCCGCCGTCGAAACTCCGGCCGCGGCGACGCCCGCGGGCGCACCGCTGCGTGCCTGCGGCAACTGCGGCGCGCCGATGCACGGGCCGTTCTGCTACGCCTGCGGCCAGCCCGAGAAGGGCATGATCCGCCACCTCGCGAGCGTGATGGCGGATGTCGCCGACACGATCTTCAACGTCGACTCGCGCATCTTCCGCAGCATCCTGCCGCTGTATTTCCGCCCCGGCTATCTCACGAACGAGTACTTCGCCGGCCGCCGCACGCGTTACGTGACGCCGTTCCGGCTGTTCTTCTTCCTGTGCGTGATCTCGTTCTTCGCGATCCAGCTCAGCCTGAATTTCGACGACATCAACTTCGTCGGCGAGGGAAACAACGCAGGCATCGAGCACGCGCAGACCAAGGCCGAGGTGGAAACACGCCTGCAGGCAGGCCTGCAAGGCCTCGCCACCGCGCGCGCGGCCGCCGGCAATCGCGCCAAGGTCGCGGCGAAACTCGACAAGGCCGAGTCCGAACTGCGCCACAAGGCCGAACAGCGCCTGGCCTGGCTGGCCTGGTCGGAGAAGAAGGACGCGGCGATCGCCGCCGGCAAGGCGCCGCCGCCGGAGCCGGACGAAGGCAACGACAGCGACGAGGTCGGCGTGTTGCAGTTCGACGGCGTGCCGTGGGATCCGGTCGCGCATCCGATCGCGGTCGACTGGCTGCCCGCTTTCGCGAACGTCAAGCTCAACGCGATGGCGCAGCACGCAAAGGAAAACATCGCGGCAGCGAAAAAGCATCCCGCCGATGCGCTCGCGCGCCTGTTCTCGGTGCTGCCGCAGGCGCTGTTCGTGCTGATGCCGCTGTTCGCGATCCTGCTCAAGGTCGCCTATATCTTCAAGCGACGCCTGTACATGGAACACCTGATGGTAGCGCTGCACAGCCACGCCTTCATCTTCCTGTCCCTGCTGCTGGTGGTGCTCGTGCACCTCGCGGTCGGTTGGAGCGGCAACCATGCAACGTGGGCCACTCCGGTGCTGACGCTGGTACGCGCCGCGGTATGGACCTGGATTCCGGTCTACCTGTTCCTGATGGCGAAGCGCGTCTACAAGCAGGGCTGGTTCATGACCACGTTCAAGTTCTGCCTGGTCGGGTTCTGCTACATCATGCTGCTCTCGTTCGGCATTGCCGGCGCGGCGATTGCGAGCCTGGCGATTGCCTGAGGAACCTATAGGGCTGGCTGGGAGAGCAAGAGCAGCGGAGCGAGTTCCGCGCTGCACAAGCCGCGGTCGCTAAGGTTTCGGCGCGGGCAACGTGGCAATGTATTCGTGTCGCTGCGTCTCGCTCATGCCTACCAGGCGCGTGCGCAACGCAACGCGATCGGCCGCGGGCAGCGTGCGTGCGTACTGACGGAGCGTGCGGCGTTCGGGCTGCGTGAACGACTGCCACATCGCGCGCAAGGCAGCGCGCTGCTCCGGCGACGCGTCGGCGAGCAGGCCCTGCCAGGCCCCGTTGCGTCGCTGCGCATCGGCGCCCGCACGAAACGCCTCGCGCTCGCCCGGCGACATCGCCTCGTAGCGTGCACGCAACGCCGCGCGCTGCTCCGGTGGCAGCTCGCGGAAATGCCGGAACGCGTCGCGCACGCCCTCCTGCTGCTCGGGCGACATGCTGCGGAAACGCTTCCAGCGTGCGCTGGCCTCCGCGCGCTGGCCGGCATCCATCGTCGCCCAGCGCGCGATGCGCTGTTCAATGAATCCGCGCCGCAGTGGTGTGGCGGTCTGCCAGCGCGACACGACATTGCGCAGGCGCGCCTGCTGCTGGGCCGGCAGCTGGTTCCATTGCCCCTGCAACGGCGCGAGCACCTGCTGCTCGGTCGCGGCGAGGCTCGCCCATTCGACGCGCGCCGGCGCGTCGGCTTGCGTCGGTGCCTGCGCCGATCCGGCGCAGGCCGCGAGCGGGAACGCCACGCCGAACGCCAGCGCGAGCGCCAGCCGCGCGCACGCCTGGTGCACGCCGGTTCCGCGCGGCGCCGGATCAGCCTTCGTCATCGTGCTGTTGCGCATCGAGCCATGCATAGAAATCGAGGTCGTCGACCATGTCGGGATTGTCATCGTCGGCAGCCAGCGCGTCGATGGCGCCGCTGTCCTGCACCGCCAGCGCGGGCGGCGATGGCAGCTCGCGGCGCGCGATACCCACCGCGAGCACGAGCGCGACCGCGCAGGTCGTCGCAACCCCCCACCACAAATGCCGCGCGTGTCGCGGCTGGGCAAGCGCCGCCTGGCGCGCGCGATTGAGGCGCGAAAGCGTCGCCGCGTCGAGGCCGTCGGCGGATTGCTGCAACAGGGCGACGGCGCGATCCACCCACGGTTCGTCGTTGCGGGGCGTGTTCATCGGTGGTCCTCCAGTCGCGTGCGCAGGTTGGCTAGCGCGCGCGACAAATGGGTCTTGACGCTGCCCTCGCTGCAGCGCATCGCGGTCGCGGTCGCGGCGACATCGAGACCTTCCCACAGTCGCAGCAGGAACGCCTGACGCTGGCGCAGCGGCAACTTCTGCAGCGCGGATTCGAGCGCCTGCGATGCCTCGCCGTCGGCGAGACGGGCGAGCGGGCCGGGTTCGCGCGGATCCGGCACCGCGGCGACCGGATCGTCCGCGCCTTCCTCGTCGGCACGCCCGAACCAGCCGAGCCAGCGCCCGCGCACCTGCTGGCGGCGGTGCCAGTCGTTGATGCGACTGTCGAGCACGCGCCAGAACAGCGGCCCCCATTCGGCCGCATCGCGCGTGCCGTAATGGCGCACGAAACCGAACATCGCGTCCTGCACCAGGTCGATGGCATCCTCGCGCTGGCGCGTGGACAGCTCCGCCATGCGTAAAGCGCGCCGCTCGACCGCGCGCAGGAAGCGCTCGATCGCCTGCGCAGCATCGACGCGCTGGGCACGGTCGTCGGTCATCGACTCGGGAATCGCCATCAGGCAGGGGGTTTGCAGCATGGTCGGTGGGGCCTTTCCACGGGCTTTCGGACCTTTCCAACGCGGCGATACGCAAATGGTTGACCGGCGCCCGTGCAAACCCCGATCGAGCCGGCTTGTCAATGGGTTGTGCACAGCTGCAAAACGCCACAAGCCCCATGCTGCGAGCGCACGCGGCGCTCCCGTCCGCGCCCCGAGGTTCGATCGCAACTGTTTGAATTACAAAGCCCATTACAGATTGATTAAACTTTCACCAACACAAGCACGGCGGCTTGTTCTCGCGCTCCGCGACGCTCCAGACGGGCAGTCATCCACAGAGTTATCCACAAACCTTGTGGATAAGCATTTTTTCCCCGTGTGGGTGGCAACTTAGGCGTGGATTCTCATGGTTTCGTGAGAAACAAAGCGCAAGCTTCCGTAGCCCTGCCGATGGGACGACGAGGCCGGCTAAACTGCCTCTCGCGGCGCGCTCGTGCGCACCCTTCAAACCCCTTCCCACGCCGATGACCTCGATCCTGCGCGTCGCCCTGCCGGTGCCGCTGCACACCGTGTTCGACTACCGCGAGGGCGACACGCCCGCCGCGGTCGGCAGCCGTGTGCGGGTGCCATTCGGGCGACGGGAACGGGTCGGCATCGTCGCCGCGCGGGTCGCCGCGTCCGAGCTCGACGAGGAGCGTCTAAAGCCAATCGGCACGGTCATCGACACGGCGCCCCTGCTCGACGGGGAACTGCTCGCCACCCTGCGCTGGGCCGCGCGCTACTACCAGCATCCGCTCGGCGAGGTGCTGTTCGGGGCGATCCCTACCCGCCTGCGCAGCGTGCGTGCGTTGCCGGAGCCGGGCATCGCTGCTTTCGCGCTTGCTGCGGGCGGGCGCGCGGCACTCGCCGATCCCGCACGCCGGCGTGCGCCGCGCATCGATGCCCTGCTCGCCGCGCTTGCCGGCGGGCCGCGCAGCGCGGCGCAACTCACCGCGCTCGCCGGCGCCGCAGCGCGCCGCAGCGCCCTCTCACGCGGCTGGATCGAACCCGTACGCCTGACCGGCTCACCGGCGACCGCCGGCGGCACGCCCGGGCCGGCACTGAATCCGGCGCAGCGCGACGCCGCCGCGGCGGTGATCGCTGCGCGCGGCTTCGGCGCGTTCCTGCTTGATGGCGTGACCGGCAGCGGCAAGACCGAGGTCTATCTCGAGATCATCCGCGACTGCCTCGCGCGCGACCGCCAGGCGCTCGTGCTGGTGCCGGAGATCGCACTCACGCCGCAAACCCTGCGGCGCTTCCGCGAACGCCTCGGCGTGGACGTCGCGGCCCTGCATTCGGGCCTTGGCGAAGGCGAACGTGAGCGCGCGTGGCTCGCCGCCGCGCGTGGCGAAGCACCGGTAGTGCTCGGCACCCGTTCGGCGATCTGGGTGCCGCTGGCGCGACCGGGGCTGATCGTCGTCGACGAGGAACACGACACCTCGTACAAGCAACACGAGGGTTTCCGCTACCACGCGCGCGACGTCGCGGTGGTGCGTGCGAAGGCGCTCGACGTGCCGGTCGTGCTGGGCAGCGCGACACCTTCGCTGGAATCGCTCGCGAACGTCGCCGCTGCACGCTACCGCAGCCTGCGCCTCGACCACCGCGCCGGGCTCGCGCAGCCGCCTGCCTTGCGCGTGGTCGACTTGCGCCACCAGCGCCTGCAGCATGGGCTCGCGGCACCCACGCTGGACGCGATCGCCAGCTGCGTCGCGCGCGGCGAGCAGGTGCTGGTGTTCAAGAACCGGCGCGGCTATGCGCCAGTCCTCATCTGCCACGACTGCGGCTGGAGCGCGCACTGCCCCGATTGCGAGCGCGCGTTGACCCTGCATCGCGCCGACGCCCGCCTGCGTTGCCATCACTGTGGTTTCGAGCAGCGCGTGCCGAGCGCCTGCCCGGCGTGCGGCGGGCTGGCCCTCAATGCGCTCGGCGAAGGTACCGAGCGGCTGGAGGAAGTCCTCAAGTCACGGTTCGAGGGCGTGCCGGTGGTGCGCGTCGACCGCGACACCACGCGCGGTCGACGCCTGCGCGATGCGCTGCTCGACAGCCTGCCTGGCGCCGGCGCACGCATCCTCGTCGGCACCCAGATGCTCGCCAAAGGCCACGACCTGCCGCACCTGACCCTCGTCGTCGTGGTCGGCGTCGACGAGGGTCTGTACAGCATCGACTTCCGCGCCAGCGAACGCCTCGGCCAGCTGATCGTGCAAGTCGCCGGACGCGCCGGTCGCGCGGAACGACCGGGAACGGTGATCCTGCAGACACACGCGCCGGACCATCCGCTGCTCGGCGTGCTGCTCGACGGCGGGTACCGCGCGCTGGCGCAGCGCCTGCTGCAGGAACGACGTGACGCAAGCCTGCCGCCGTTCGCGCAGTTCGCACTGTTGCGCGCGGAAGCAAAGGACAAGCTCGCGCTCGAGCGCTTCCTCGTCAGCGCGACGCAGGCCGCGGCCTGCGCAGGCATCCGCGCGCACGGACCGCTTGCGGCACCGATGCCACGCCGCGCCGGCGCGGATCGCGCCCAGGTTCTGCTCGAGTCGGCCGACCGCTCGACCCTGCAAGCCTTCCTGCCCGGCTGGCTCGACGTGCTGCGCGCACTGCCGGACGAACGCCGCCTGCGCTGGTCGATCGACGTCGATCCGGTGGATCTGTATTGAGGAAAGCCGGAGCAGGCGACGCGATGTGCGATCCTCGCGCTCCGTCCATGGCCAAGGTCAAAGATGCCGCGCCAATACAGCATGGGAGGCCGCGCCGCGCCGGGCGCGCCACCACCGTCCGGTGGTGGTCCGCGCGAACCGCCACCGCCGAAGGCGCAGCCGAAGAACCTGCGCGAGCGTTTCAGCGCCTTGCGCAACCTGCCACCGTTCCTGCGCGACCTGTGGGCGACCAGTCCCACCCTGCTGACGTCGGACCTCGTGCTGCGCGTGATGCGCGCGCTGCTGCCGGTCGCGACCCTGTTCGTCGGCAAGCTGATCATCGACGAAGTGGTCGAACTGCTGCGCGGCGGCGCGATCGCCGGTTCGCTGCACGATGCGCTGGCGAGCGGCCGGTTCCATCACCTCGCGTTGTTGCTCGGATGCGAGTTCGTGCTGGCGGTGCTTTCCGACCTGTTCGGCCGGGTGGTGTCGCTGCTCGACGCACTGCTGTCGGAGAAGTACACCAATGCGACCAGCATCCGCCTGATGCAGCACGCGGCCACGCTCGACCTCGAGGATTTCGAGGACAGCGAGATGCAGGATCGGCTCGAACGCGCGCGCCGGCAGGCAGTCGGGCGCAGTTCTCTCATGGGCCAGTTGTTCGGCCAGGCGCAGGATCTCGTCACCGTGGTCTCGTTCGCCGCCGGCCTGGTCGTGTACGCGCCGTGGTTGATCCTGCTGCTCGCGCTCGCACTGGTGCCCGCGTTCCTCGGCGAGGCGCATTTCAACGCGCAGAGCTATTCGCTCAACTACGCCTGGACCACCGAACGGCGCGTGCTCGACTACCTGCGCCAGACCGGCGCCAGCGCCGAAACCGCGAAGGAAGTGAAGATCTTCGGCCTCAACGCTTTCCTGATCGAGCGCTATCGCTCGCTGTCGGAGGGGTTCTACGCGGCGAATCGCTCGCTGGCGAAACGTCGCGCGTTGTGGGGCAGCGCGTTCGCCGCGCTCGGCACGGTCGGCTACTACGCCGCCTACGCGTTGATCACCTGGCGCACCGTGCACGGCGAATTCAGCATCGGCGACCTCACGTTCCTGTCGGGATCATTCCGCCGCCTGCGCAACCTGCTGGAGAACCTGCTGATCGGTTTTTCGCAGCTCGCCGGGCAGGCGCTCTACCTCGACGACCTGTATTCATTCTTCGAGGTGCAGCCCGAGATCGTGTCGCCCGCGCAACCGCGGCCGTTTCCGTCGCCGATCCGCACCGGGTTCACGTTCGACGGCGTCGGCTTCCGCTATCCCGGCGCGGAGCGCT
>Ga0209023_10000453_pt1 | contig 62406 bp, 64 predicted proteins | sample LakOneMetagenome_FD_187468 | JGI IMG/M metagenome (GOLD analysis project Ga0209023, IMG submission 187468) | Freshwater and sediment microbial communities from Lake Erie, Canada (SPAdes) (version 2) | ecosystem: Environmental > Aquatic > Freshwater > Lentic | place: Lake Erie, Canada...
CCGCACGCGCCTCGCCCTCGTCCAGCTCCAGGCTCGCCTCGACGATCGCCAGCGCTTCGCTTTCGAGCCCCCGCATGCGCTGGAGGATACACAATCGTGAGGGGATGTCATGGCGCGCCACGCAGTCTGACGCGAACCAGTCTCCGCGCGCGATTCCCTGTTCTACAGGGAATTAACAGGGAAATCTGCAAATTGGGGCTGCCCGAGGGGATAGTTGAGGGCCAAAAGGCACGCTTTTCCGCCAGCCGGCCCGCCAATTCCCTGCGGCTCAAAACAGGGAATTAATTGCTCGGAACAGGATGCGTTTGTTCGAGAACAGGGCGATGTCGAGCGGGTGCGCCAAACCCGTGTGCCGGTCATCGTCGCCACTCCTGCAGGACAGCCTGGGAGCGGCCGTCTACGATCGCGACCCGGTCGATAGAAGCGCCAAGCCAGCACGTGGATATGAAGATCTCACGCGGGTCGTCCACTGTGGGTCGCCCGTAGTTGCCATGGCACTCGGCAAGCGTGTCGCCGGCGATCGGCCGCACAACACCTTCGATGATTAACCGCGCGTTTGTCGCGAGTAGGCGGGCCTCTGACGGGGGCAAGCTTGCGTCAAACCAGTAGTCATCGAGTGGATCCGCCGGGGCAAAGCGCGGTAGATTTGCGGGGACCGGGGGGCTTTCCTGTGCGTAAGGCGAGGTTCGCCCGGCCGGCCGCTCGATGAAGGCCAAGGCATCTTCCTCGCGCCACTCGACCGTTACCGCAGCGCGGGCGCCATAAGCATTCGAGCCGACATAGCCGCGACCGGAGCGCGTGCGCTCGACCATTACCCCTATGAGACGACGCGGCGACCCAGATGCAGTCCAAGCTTCGCGAGGGCTGAAGATTAATCGCAGAGCGCCGTTGGAGTAGGTGTAGTAGCCCGCCTGCCCTGACCCTCCCATCCTGTTGCCATCGCCAAACCTTCCGACAATGCGAACCCTTCTGCCGACTATGGACCGATCGATCCGCAACTCGGCAAACTGGTCGTCGCGCCGCAAGTCCTCGAACCGCCGTTGCGCTGCAAGTGCGGCAGCGATCATCGCCCAATCGGGATCAGCTGGAGCTGCGACCGGTGTCCTGGCCTGAGGTCGCGACCTGGCCGATCTTTGCGCAGAAGCAGTCGCAGCCGAAGTGCTCAGCAGCGCGAGTCCGACCAAGAGACGAAGTGTAATCACAGTCCGAAAGCCCCATATTCACGTCCGCGGTCCGTGCTTCGTATTGTAGAGTTTGGCGCCCTCGTTATCCACAGCCTTGTTTGCGGTTGAGTTGCATTACTCGCGAACTGTGTTACCTAATGCGAAACAGACGGTGAAAGACCCACCCGTTGGAGATCTGCTTTCCCGATGTCGAGAGTCAGAAGCTCTTCTGCCATGAACACCGCCTCAAAGCTGAATTTGGGGCGGCCCTCGCAGGGCTGATTGCGTGCCGCCTCACAATCCTCGACGTGGCCTCCCATCTCGGCCTGCTGCCTGCGGCCGGGCCTATCGACCTGCGGTCCAACGCCGGAGAAGTCTCGGCTTTCAGCGTCGCGCTTGGGCCGGATCACCGCCTCTATTTTCGCGCCCTCGAATTCGAGCGAGCCGGGGATGGGGCAATCGACCTCGATACAGTTCGTCACCTTGAAATCATCGGTGTCGCGCAGCCTCCCGCCAAGAAAGCCCGCAAACGATGAACGCGATCTCCTCCGCCCTTCATTTCCGGCCCGACTACGCGGCCAAGCCGGGTGACCATCTCCAGGAACATCTGGGGCACAGGGGGATTTCCGCCCGCGAACTTGCTCGCCGCTGCGGAAGGTCGGCCAAACTCATAACCGAGATCATTCTCGGCAAGGCGCCGATCGAGCCTGAAACAGCATTGCAACTTGAGCGTGTGCTCGAGGTGGATGCCTCGATCTGGCTCGGCCTCGAAGCAAGGTATCAACTTCATCTGGCGCGCGAGGCAGAGAATGCGGAGCTGGCAAAGCATGAAGCTTGGGCGAAGAGCTTTCCGGTCCAAGCCCTGCATAACCGCGATTGGCTGAGCACCAGATCCGGCGGCGCTAATCTAGTCCGGGAAATACTAGGGTTCTTTGGCGTGGCCAGCATCGACGCCTACAAGGCGAGGCTCAACGACCTGCTCGCAGTCGACTGCCGTACATCGCCTACTTACCTGAGCCACATTGAATCCCTCGCCGCCTGGCTTCGCGTGGGAGAACTCAAGGCGGCCGAGATCAACGCCGAGGACTATGATCGCGAAGCCTTCATTCAAGCTCTAAAGGCTATTCGCCCGCTTACCCTCGTGCCGATCGAGGAAGCGGTTCCTAAGATACAGGACTATTGTGCCTCGGCCGGGGTCGCATTCGTTCTCGAACAGTCTTTGGGCAAGAACGCCGCCAGCGGTATCTCGCGGTGGCTGACGCCGCGGCGCGCGCTGATCCAGCAAAGCGGCCGCTATCTGAGGGACGACCATTTCTGGTTCACCTTCTTTCATGAATGCGCCCACCTCCTCCTCCACAGTCGAAAGACGGTCTTCATCGATGTTCTCAAGGGAAAGGGGAGCGCCACGACCGAGCAGGAGGGTGAAGCGAACGATTGGGCGGCAGACTTCCTGATTCCTGCGACTGCGATGCGCAAATTCCTGCGGCGCTTCGAGAAGACCGAAGAGGAGATCGAGGACTTCGCCGAGGAGGTCGGCGTCGCGCCAGGCATCGTCGTCGGCCAGCTCCAGCACCGGCGGGTGATCGGCTATCACCAGATGAACCACCTTCGACAAAAATTTGTGTGGATCGACGACGGCGGGTAAGCGGATGGAAACATGCATGTTTCTCATCTAGAAACAGAAAGACGTCCGAAATGGACGAAAAAAGTGACGCCTATCACGTAACACAGAATTGAAAGCTCCGGCCGGCGCCACTATATGCTCCGGGACGGCCCGCCTTTTGCCGGTCGTCATCTGGAGTACGAAAATGGTTGCAGACAAGGGGGGCCAGGACGCCCCGGGCAAGGGCCCGAAGCCCAAGGACATCAAGGTCACCATCACCTACCTGTCGGCGCGCAAGCCGCTCCAGCTGGAGGAGCCGCCGACCACGACGATCGGCGCGATCAAGGCGCAGGCGCTCGACGCGTTCGGGGTGCAGGAAGGGCCGACCCCCGATGGCCAAGGCCAGATCGTCTTCAAGCTGTACGACGACGATCGCGAGCTGACCGACCTCCACGAGACGATCGACGCGGTCGCCGGCAACAGCGGCCATGCCAAGCTGAAGCTGGTCAAGCAGATCCTCCAGGGCTGAACGCCGTGGCTGACGAGCTGGCTGAGGCGATCTTTGCCAACCATGTCGAAGACGTCATGAAGGATCCCGAGGCCTCGCGCTGGTCGATCGAGCGGCGCGAAGGCCTCGTGGTCCATGTGACCCTCAGCCCGCGGTCCAAGCCCGATGAGGCATATCTGGCCCGGCTGGCGTGGGCCGATTACCCCGGGAGCCTGCCGGCTTCGGTCGTGTTCCTCGATACCTCGACGCTGGCGCGAGGGGTGCCCGGCGCCTGGCCGATCATCGCCGGCGGCCGACCGCCGAACGATATCTGCGCGACCTGGACCGCGGAGGGCTTCGTCGCCCATCCCGAATGGCATGGCGATACCAGCAAGGCGTGGGACGGAGGCGACAATCCCGTGCTGACCCAGATCCGTCACCTGCAGCATGAGTTCGATTTCACCTATCAGGGGAGGAACCAGTGACCGACTTTTTCGCGATCCCCGACCGGTGGGAAATTCCCGATTATGTCTGGCAGCAGTCGTTCGACGACATGGCGATTGACGGCCGGAGCCAGCGCGAGGGTGTCGCACTGTGGCTTGGGGAGGCCGATGATCATGTGGCCAAGGCGACGCAGGTCGTGCTGCTGCGCGGCCCCGGGGCGATCAAGAGCATCAACCAGCTGATGATCTCGGCGGACCTCATGAACGTCGTTGCCGACGCCGCGCTGGCGCGAGAGCTGATCCTGATCGGTCAGATCCATTCTCACCACCCCCTCGCCTCGACTGACCTCTCCTATCCCGACCGTCACATGGGCATCACCTCGCCCGGCTATTTGTCGCTTGTTGCCCCTGATTTTGCGCAGCGCGCGAAGACGCAGATCGGAGACTGCGGCGTTCATGTCCACGAGGGGAAGAGCGGCTGGCGCCGCCTGCCGGTCGGGGAAATTGCCCGTCGGATCGACATGCCCGTCCGCCCGCCCTTGGCGCCGCTCATTCTGGGAGAAGGATAAATGACTGCTGCCGACATGCAATTCAGCCGGGCCGCGGCAACCGCTGCGCTGCTCGGCGGGCCGGATTCGCACCGGTTCCTGGATAAGAGAGTCCTGCTGACCGGCGACATCGCCGTGCTGTCGACGGCGAATGGCGTCGAAATGGCGCGCAGCGCCCTCCAGCTGCTGATGCGCTCCTGCCGAAAAGTCAGCGTCGCGGTGCCGCACCTGCTTCCGGGCCTCGCCGGCGACCTCCGGGCCGATGGCGCCCGGTTTGCCTGGGACACTGAGCCGACATTCGTCAGCCCCGATGACGGTTACGACGGTTACGATGCGATCCTGTCGATCGGCCCTGATGTCCGGCCAGGCCTGCCGTGGACCGCGATCACCTCCAACGGCTGGCTGGTCAGGGTGTCCTCGGGACCCACGGCGATCGCCAGCGACTGCGATCAGCCCAATGCAGTCGGCGCGCTCGCCGCCGCGAGCATCGGCGTCTGCGAGGTCTTCAAGCGGCTGATCCGCCTCAAACCGGAGCTGGGCGAGCCGCTCGACGGGGTCACCTTTTCGCTTTGGGACTACGAATTCGGCGCGGTCGCGCCGGGCCCCGTCCTCGGCGAGAGAATGGTCGCGGACCTCATGCTGAACGGTGCCGGCGCTATCGGCAGCGCAGTTATCCATCTGCTTGCCCGCCTTCCGGTCGGCGGGCGGATCACGGTCGTCGACAATCAGGACTATGGCGACGAGAACTGGGGAACCTGCCTGGACCTCGAACGGGGTCCACCGGACCCCCCGAAGGCCAAGACTGCAGCAGCCCGTCTTCCGCACCGCTTGGCCGCGGATCCCTTCAGGGCCACGGTTGACGATATCCGCAAGAGCGAATTGGGCCAGAGCGTGCCCTGGCCGAAGGTCGTGCTCAACGGGCTCGATAAGATCGACCCGCGACACCACGCCCAGCGCATCTGGCCCGATATCGCGATTGACGGCGCGCTCGATGCCGATCTTCAGGTTCGGGTAAGCGCACATCCTTGGCGTGCCGACGTGGCCTGCCTGATCTGCACGTTCAAATCGCCGCCGGGCGAGTCCGCTGAAGCTGCTGCGGCCCGCGTTACCGGGCTTTCCGCGGCCTCCGTCGCAGACCAGGACCGGGAACTGACCGAGACCGATATCGAGGCGGCGGCCCCGCAGAAGCGCGACGCCCTTCGCGCGAGACTTGGTGAAAAGATCTGCTCGATCGTGAGTGAGGAGATCGCTCGCTCGATGTCGGAAGCCGAGGTCACAGACGGATTCTCGCCATCGGTTCCGTTCGCGGCTTGCTTCAGCGCCTGCATGATGGTGACGGAGCTGGTCCGGTTTCTGACCGAAGGCGAAGCCCAGATCCGGCCGTCTTTCCAGATGAGCATGCTGCACGGACCCGAGACCGGTCAACGGCTCAATGATCGCCGCCACGCCGATTGCTACTGTGTCCGGTACGGCAAGCAGATCGACGACTATCGCCGAAAGCGGATCCAGCAGGAGAGGGCGGCCTAGGAGTGAATTGGCTGCGCGGTGTTAAATTGGGGAATCGGCCTGCCTATATCTGCGCTGTCCGAAGGAGGGCATCATGAGTGAGAATGACCGATATGTGGTGAAGCGCGGCGACAAATGGGCCGTCGTTAAAGGCCAGGCTGATCGGGCCAGTGCGGTCACCGGCACGCAGCGGGAGGCTGAGGTCAGGGCAAAAGAGATCGTCGGCAATCTGGGCGGTGGCGAGGTTCGAATTCAGAACCGGCAAGGGAGGTGGCGGGACTCCGACACGGTCGCGCCGGGCAACGATCCCAGGTCGTCGCTCGACAAGAAGCATTGAGCAGCTAGGAGGGCGCCCTGCGATTGCGCTAAGTAGGCGCGCTATCGAGCTATAATGAGGGGCCTCGATCCGTTAGGTGGGATGGGAGCCATCGGTCCGGACGCGACATGCATGAGCCTGAACCCAGATCGACCGTTTTCAAGGCGACCAAGGTTACGACGTCGCCGGGATTCGAGGTTATTTTGCCCGACGAATTTTTCGTCGCAATCGCCGCGATGCTGGACCTTGACGAGACTGGTGAGCAAGTTCTCCGAACAGCCCTTCCAAACCTGGCTCGATCATATCTCTCCGTGAAAGAATTGATGAAGGGTGAGAATCCGCACCGGTCCCGGGAAGCGGTGGTTCGGCTCGCCGCCAGCCTAACTGAAGCGATGGCGGCCCTCGATGATATTGGGGTCGAGCAAACCTTCGCCGTCAGCTTCATGCTCGAAAAAGCCAATCATGCCAGCGCGCCGAAGTCGCTCATTATGTTTCGAAACAACATGGAGCAGGTTCGCGATGCTGCAACCCGTTGGACCGAGGCCTTCAAGCCGACAGACCGGCGACCTCGCAATCGGGCGCTCGAGACACATGTCGGAGCCTTGATGCTTTTGTTCGAGAAGATGACTGGAAAGCGCCCGACCGCCGCCCTGAAACGCGCCGGTTCTCATGATCCCCGGCTAACTTCAACCGGGGCACAGGCGATCGGCAGCTTGCTTCTGTCGATCGACGCGAAGCTGACTGAAACCGCTATCGCGAACAAGATTGTGCAGATCGGGAAGGAATGGAAAGGCCGGCCGCTCAGCCGCTTTGCACCGATGCTCCTGGCCGGCGCGCCTGTGTATGCCGTTCCTTAGGGGCGTCACGATTATTACCCCGATTTCGCTCGAATAAAGGGTTTTTCCAGACAGCAAATTTGCTGTCATTAGGTCTGCTCGCCTTTTGAGGAGAGCACCGATGGCCGCCTTGGCTAACCACCCACATATCGAGATGGTGCAGCGCGCGTCGCTGAGGCCCAATCCCAAAAATCCGCGAACGCATAGCCCGAAACAGGTCGAGCAGATCTCGCAGTCCTTGCGACGCTTCGGGTTCAGGGGCGCTCTGATCGTCACCGACGACGGCATGATCGTTTCCGGCAACGCCCTCTGGGAAGCTGCCGGCAAGATCGGACTGGATGACGTTCCGGTTATCCGGGTGAGCTTCCTCAGCGAGGCGGAGCAGCGCGCGTTCGCGCTGGCGCATAACAGGCTCGCGGAACTCTCCGAATGGGACGAGGATCTGCTCGCCAGGGAGCTGGAGTTCCTGTTCGAGCAGGACTTCGATTTCAGCAGCATCGGCTTTGAGCTCAGCGATCTCGACATCGGGATCGCGGACCGAGTGGCCGCCGAGCCGCCGGTTGAGCTGCCCGAGGAGGACGCGATCCCTGTCAGCCGGCCGGGCGACCTGTGGTTAATCGGACCGCACCGGCTCTACTGCGGCAATGCGCGTGATGCCGGTAGCTACGAAGACCTGCTCGGCGGCGAGCTGGCGGCTTTAGTTTTCGCGGACGCTCCGTACAACGTCCGGATTGCCGGTAACGTGTCCGGACTGGGCCGCAAGGTTCACGGGGAATTCCTCGAAGGCTCGGGCGAGATGTCGATCCCGGAATACACCGCTTTTCTCCGGGGCGTGTTTCGCAACTGTGCCCGGTTTTCGGTCGGCGGCTCCATCCATTATCACTGCATGGATTTTCGCCACATTCGCGAAATCCTGGACGCTGCAGACGGCATCTACACGATGTTCAAGCAGCTCGCCGTCTGGGTGAAAAACAACGCCGGCATGGGCGCCTTCTATCGCTCGCAGCACGAGCTGGTCTTCATTTTCAAGTCGGGCACCGAGCGTCACATCAACAATTTCGGCCTCGGGGAGAAGGGCCGGCACCGCAGCAACGTGTGGTCCTATGCCGGCGTGAATACCTTCCGAAAGGGCCGTGACACCGACCTCGAGAGCCACCCGACCGTGAAGCCGTTGGCGATGGTGATGGACGCGCTTCTCGACTGCTCCAATCGCGGCGATCTTATCCTCGACCCGTTCAGCGGGTCGGGGACCACGCTGGTCGCCGCGCACCGCACCAAGCGACGCGGCGCGGCCATTGAACTCGACCCGCTCTACGTGGACACGAGCCTCCGCCGGCTCGCCGCCGCGAGCGGGCTGACGCCGCGCCTCTCCGATGGCCGCACCTTTGACGAGGTCGCTGCCGAGCGCGCCGCCGAGCGGGAGATTTCCAATGTCTGACCATGACGACATCGAGCCCGAGGCCGAAACCGGAGGTGCCGGCAATCGCGACACCGGCCGGGGCGGCGGCGAGGTCGTCGGCTATGGTAAGCCGCCGCGCAAGAACCAGTTCCAGCCCGGCCAGTCCGGCAATCCCCGCGGGCGCCCGAAAGGCGCCAAGGGTCTCAAGGCCGAACTTCGCGAAGAGCTGGATGAGCTGGTGACTATAACGAGCGAGGGGAAGCCACGCCGCATTCGCAAGCGCCGGCTGATCATCAAGGCGCTCGCCGCACAGGCTGCGAAGGGGAATGTCGCCGCCGCCGACAAGCTGTTGTCGCTGGTCATCCAGGCGGAAGGGTTCGAGGATGAGCGGGCGACCGCCAAACGGCTGTCGGACACGGACCTCCTGATCCTGAACCGGTTCCTTGGAGACGAGCCCTCGGAGCCCGAAGGCGGGGAGGGGCCCGATGCGTAGGTCGCCGCTCGACCTCAGTCAGGTCTCCGATCCGCATGGCTTGGTGGAAGAGGCGATGCGGCGGGATTTCCCCTCGTTCCTGATCCGCGCCTTCCCGCAGATTCATGGCGGCGCGGATCTCGACCACAACTGGCATCTGGATGCTGTCGCATTCCAGCTGGAGCGCGTTGCCTCGGGCAGTTGTCGCCGACTGCTGGTCACCCTCCCGCCTCGCAATCTCAAATCTTTCGCGATCACGGTTGCGTGGGTCGCCTGGCGCCTCGGCCACGATCCCTCGCTCAACTTCGTGTGCGTGAGTTACTCCAATGAGCTGGCCGCCAAGCACGCCCGCGACTGCCGCTCGATCATGCAGTCCGGCTGGTATCGCCGGCTGTTCCCGGGGACGATCATCAAGACCTCGCGCTCGGCTGTGCACGATTTCGAGACTACGAGTGGGGGCGGTCGGCTCGCCACTTCGACCGGGGGCACGCTGACCGGCCGCGGCGGCGACATCATCATCATCGACGACCCGATCAAGCCCGATGAAGCGATGTCGGACACCACGCGCAATTCCGTGAATGAGTGGTTTCACACGACGCTGGCTTCGCGCCTGAATGACAAGAGGCGCGGCGCCATCATCCTGGTGATGCAGCGGCTCCACCAATATGATCTGGCCGGCCTCCTCATAGAGGGTGGAGGATGGGATGAGCTGAACCTGCCGGCCATCGCCATCGAGGATGAGGTCATCAAGCTGACGCGTCGGCTGGAATACCGGCGCCGGGCCGGCGAAGCGCTCCACCCGACGCGCGAGCCGTATGAAGAGCTGATGCGCATCAAGCAGTCGGTCGGCTCGGTCATCTTCGCGGCACAATATCAGCAGCAGCCGGTGCCGGCCGAAGGTAACATGATCCGGGCCGAGTGGCTGGTCCCTTATGCCTGGCCGCTGGACCGGTCACACGGCGGGCAAATCGTACAGAGCTGGGATACGGCCTCCAAGGACGGACTGCTCAACGACTGGTCGGTCTGCATCACGGCTTGGGTATGCGGGCGGCTGGTCTACATCATCGATGTCTGGCGGCGTAAGGTTGAGTTCCCGGGGCTGTTGAAAGCGGTGATCGCCAATGCCCGCAATCACAAAGCGGACATCCTGCTGATCGAGGATCAAGCGAGCGGGATGCAGCTCATTCAGAAGCTGCGTAACGACCAGCCGACAGGCGTGCCGCGCCCAATCGCGCGCAAGCCAGAGGCCGACAAACGTACACGTCTGGCCGGTGTGAGCGCGATGATTGAGGCCGGGCAGGTGTTGCTGCCGCCGGACGCTCCGTGGATGGCAGAGTTCAAGCTGGAGCTGCTGGCGTTCCCGTCCTGTCGCTATGATGATCAGGTGGACGCGCTCTCCCAGCTTCTGATCTGGGTCGACCTGCAGCAGCGCTACGACCACGTCTCGTTTGCCGCTCCGCTCATTTTCGTGGAGGGGGAAGGCTGGAGCGATGGCTGGAGCGAGCCAACCGAGCACTACCACGGCGACCCCTGGGGCTGATCTGCTTCGTGAAAACTCTAGCGGCGATTGGCCCGGTATGCGTCCAGACGATGGAGGAAGCCTACAATCTCCGCAGGCGACATGCTGTCCTCCCAGTCTTCTCCGCCGGTAGCGTTGAGCTTGAAACGCCAGGGGCGCCGGTCCCCGGCCTCATAGCCTGCCGCGATCTGACGGAGGTCAGCCTCCGGCACTTCGAAGCCGACATCGTCCTGGTAGGCGCAGGAGCCCCCGAAGCACGCCATCTCGGTTTCGCTGATTATGATCAGTGGGGCAGATTTGAGGCCGCTCGGGGTCTGGTAGTTCGCGTTTCGGAAATGACGCGCCGGGCTGTTGTAGACAGTCGATTGGTAGACCTGAATGGTCGCCTCGCCGGTCCGTTTGGTTATGACCGCGCGCAGGAAATTGTCGGAGCGGACCCGTTCGGTGAAACTGCCGCGGTATCGAAATCCCTCTTCCGTGGAGATAGTCGCGTTCACGTCCAGGTCGCTGTCCTGCACGTGAGCAGTGCGCTCGAAGTGAGTGGCATCGAGCGCCATCATTCGTTCAATCCGCCGGGTCTCGCTACTCGGAGCGCGACTAGTCTGCGCGATCAAGGGTGAACTGACCAACATTGTCAGGCCGGCAGCGATGATCAGCGCGGAGCGTCTCCAATACATACTATAGTTGATAAACTCGTCCGCGCGGCAAGGCCAATGGTTTGTGCATGGACATGCGAAAGCTCGTGGGCCGCAACGCTGCCCGGATCCGCAAGGAGAAGGGCCTGACCCAAGAGCAGTTGTCGGAGCGCAGCGGTCTTAGTCAGCAGTATCTAAGCGGCTTGGAGCAGGGTCGGCGTAATCCCACGATCGTGACGCTGTATGAGATCGCAAGTGCGCTTGGCGTGACCCACGTGGAACTCGTCAAGCCGGATTAGCTAAATGCATTGATTGGAAGTGGGGATCGATCGTGATCCATTGCCACGAATGAGAACGCTGCCTTGGTGAGCCACCACGGGCGCTGTCGTAATTTCCCTCACACCAACCATGTGATCGGTTCGCGCTCTTGATGGTATAATGCCTCCCTCCAATTTGCCGTTTCCAGTCGGCCTTTGCTAGGAGAACAGTCGACAAGGGGGAGCGGCTTTGGCGGCGCACGAACATTCGCATTCTCACTCGCATAGCCACGCGCCGGCTGACTTTGGCCGAGCATTCGCTATCGGCATTTCCCTGAACATCGCTTTCGTGCTGATCGAGGGCGGATACGGTATCCTATCCAATTCGATGGCCCTGCTGGCGGACGCCGGACATAATCTCTCCGATGTGCTGGGGCTGCTCATCGCCTGGTTCGCCGCGCGGCTCGCCAAGCGCCCGCCGAGCGATCGGTTCAGCTACGGGTTGGGCGGAACGACCATCCTCGCCGCTCTCGCAAATGCCATCATCCTGCTGGCCGCCTGCTCTGTCATCGCCTGGGAGGCAGTCGGGCGCCTCGCCAAACCGGAGCCGGTCGCCGGCGGCACGGTGATTGTGGTCGCCGCGATCGGTATCTTGATCAATGGTCTCACCGCTTATCTTTTCGCGCGTGGCCGAAAGGGAGACATCAACATTCGCGGGGCCTATCTGCATATGGCCGCGGACGCGGCGGTGTCGGCTGGCGTTGTCGCCGCCGGAATAGCGATCATCGTTACGGGCGCCCTTTGGATCGATCCGGTGATCAGCTTAGTCGTAGTGCTGGTCATCCTGTGGTCCACGGTGGGATTGTTGAGCGAGTCCGTCGGCATGTCGCTTGGAGCGGTGCCCCGCGACATCGATGCAAACGAGGTCGAAAAGCATCTGCTGGCCCTGCCCGGTGTCGAGGGTGTTCACGACCTCCACATATGGCCGATCAGCACCACGCGTGCGGCGCTGACGGCGCATCTTGTCATCCCAAGCGGCGATCCAGACGACGCGTTCCTAAAACGATGCTCCCGCAGCGTAGAAACGGCGTTCCAAATCGACCACTGCACATTTCAGATCGAGCGCGGGGATGATTGCGAACTCGAGCCGGCTCACGTCGTCTGATCGTGCGAGACCTCAGAGGTCAGGAAAGGTGAGGCGCCGGGTCGCAGCTGCGGTAGGGCGCATACCTGACTTCCGAAGTGCCGGGACAATGACCCAGTTCCTTCGCGAGCTCTTCGCCACGGCCGATCGCGGCTATTCGCGTCACGAGATCAAGGAACTGCTCCGCGCGCAGCCCCGTTTCAAACCAATGATCGAGCGGCCGCGGAGCGGCCATGCCGATGCGATCAGGACATTGCTGAAACGCCGGGAAATAGTAGACTTGGCAGGGCGGCTCTATCGTTCGGACCAAGCGGGCCATGATCGCTCGCCTCCGCCCGGAGCGGTGCCGTCCGGTCAACGATGAAAGGGCTGGGGGTTTAGCCATCACCGCCCGAAGGCAGGGATTGATGAAGGCGTTTCGCTATCCGCTTCTGGCCCTTCTGATGGCTTTCGCCGATCCGGCCGCGCCTGGTCCGGAACCTATGATGGACCGCATCGAGGCCACCGTCGTCCTCCCGCCAGGCACCGCTTCGCTCTCAAGCTATGGTCGATATTATGCGTGGGAGGCACGCACGGACGGGGTGAGAAAGGTTCGGGGAATCTATGTCCGGGAACCGGAACCAAGTCGCCATTGGGTGAATGAAAATGAGCTTCCGCTCGTCATGGATGGTGGGTGCGACATCGTTTCCCTCACGTTCGATCTTGCGACCGACCGCATCGAATGGGTGGCGTGCAACTCAGAAGGCTAAAGACATGTTCTCCGTGTTGGCCAATCGAACCTACCGGCAGCTGTTCTTCGCGCAGGTGATCGCGCTTGTCGGCACGGGTTTGGCCACAGTCGCGCTAAGCTTGCTGGCGTTCCAGCTTGCCGGGGGCGAGGCGGGCGCCGTGCTGGGGACGGCGCTGGCGATCAAGATGGCCGCATATATCGGCGTTGCACCGATCGTTGGCGCTTTTGCCGACAAGCTGCCTAGGCGTGCCTTCCTGATCAGTATGGACCTCGTGCGGGCGAGCGTGGCGGTAGTGCTGCCGTTTGTGGACCAGATTTGGCAAATCTATCTGCTGATCTTCCTGCTCCAGTCGGCGTCCGCGGCGTTCACGCCGACATTCCAGGCGACGATTCCTGACGTGCTGCCGGACGAGCGTGACTATACACGCGCCTTGTCGCTCTCACGGCTGGCTTATGACATGGAGAGCCTCACAAGCCCGATCCTCGCGGCGGGTCTGCTCTCGGTGATGAGCTTTCACTGGCTGTTCTCGGGAACCGCAATCGGATTTATCGCCTCGGCTCTGCTCGTTTCGACAACATTGCTGCCTCAGCCCAGGGCGCCCGGCCCCCGCGCTGGCGGCATCTACGCGAAGACGACCCGTGGCATGCGCATCTATCTCAAGACGCCGCGCCTTCGAGGATTGCTCGCGCTTACGCTGGCGGCGGCGGCGGCAAGCGCGATGGTCATCGTCAACACGGTGGTAATCGTGCGCGACGTGCTCGGATTGACCCAAAGTGATGTCGCGTTTGCACTCGCTGCTTATGGCGGCGGCTCGATCCTGGCCGCTATTCTGTTGCCTCGGCTGCTTGAACGAATTGGGGACCGGACTGTTATGCTCGGCGCAGCGGGGGCGTTGACCCTCGGGCTTGCCGCGATGGCATTGGCCTCGCGCATCGTAATAGGGCCGCAACTATGGTCGCTCGTGCTCGGCGGCTGGTTCCTCCTCGGAATTGCGTATTCGATGAGCGTCACACCGACAGGCAGACTGCTCCGCCGTTCAGCCAACCCGGAAGACCGACCGACGCTATTTGCCGCGCAATTCGCGCTGAGCCATGGATGCTGGCTGATCGCCTATCCACTGGCCGGCTGGCTGGGCGCCGTAGCGGGTCAGACGATAGCGTTTGCGGGGATGGCCGTCGTGGCGCTGATCGGGAGCCTGCTCGCCGCCTGGCTTTGGCCGCGCCATGATCCCGAAGGCGTGCCGCACAGCCATCAGAATCTACCAGCCGACCATCCTCATCTGCGCGAGGCACATAGCGGAGACTCGCAGCACCCGTTCGTTATCGATGACCTTCACCAATTTTGGCCCAATCGGGCCTGAGGGCACGTCGGCGGTCCTAGCTGGCGAAGGGACCTCGGGGTAGAATGCCCCGCCGCCTATTGCGGCCTCGGTGCCGCCCGATAGCTCGCCTGAATTTCCTGCCTCCGCTCCTCCTGCTCCGCTTGCGTCCTCACTCCCAAGGCGGTGCGGAGCGCGTCAGGGACTAGGGCGCGATTGTAGGGCTCCTGCGTCGTATTCTGGCGGTCGGGCGTCAGATATTGCGTTCCATAGATCTGCGGCTGGCCTATTCGTTGGAGATAACGGTCAAGCGATGCAGCCGCGATCCGGGCACCTTCCGGATGCCCCCGCGCCGTGGCAGCCACGGCCAAAACGTGCGCCAGCAGAATGTCGTCCGTCGTGATGCCGTGCTGAAAGACGAACGCGGCACGATAATAGTCGTCGGCACTGTTCAGCGCACCCGCATCGAGGAGTTGCCTGGTACGCACGCGCCGCGCCTCGTCTTGGGGGCCGACAACGTTCCAATTGACCGTCGCGCCTGTGTTGGTCCGCGGCGCCTGATCCGCTTCGAATATGGCCGTCATTTCAGGGTTCGACGTGGGGCCCGCCGTGTTGCCTTGCGCTACGGCTGGCACCCCCATCGCCAGGCAAACAGCAAACGCAAATGATCGGAATGAGGTCGATAGATTCACCGGCTTTTCCTCTCGCAGGCGAGAAAGCTGCGTCCGCGCCGTTACGGTTGTCAACGCCTTCGCGTTGCCTAGTCCAGAATGACCGAGCCCCCCAATGTCTTCCTTTCGACCGGCAGGCCTTCGAGCGCTTCTAAGGGTGCAGCTCTGGCCCGTCCCCGCAAGGCGTCTCCTCCGTTTGAATCGTCGCATGCTCGATCTTGAAGCGCTCACTCAGGGTCGCGGCGACCTGGGTCCTTACGGCCTCGGCCTCAGCAGCGACTGCCAGTTCGACGTGGACGGATAGGCTGGTGTCGTCACTGGACAGCGACCAGACGTGGAGATCGTGGACGCCTGAGACGCCCGGCGTCGATGCAATGGCGGCACGGATGTCGCCGAGCGTGAGGTGGGCCGGCACGCCTTCAAGCAGGATCCGCGTCGTGTCCTTCAGCAGGGTCCAGGTGCGCGGCAGCACCCACAGGCCGATCCCGATCGCTACGATCGGATCGACCCACTGCCAGCCGCTCAGCATGATGACGACCGCGCCGACGATCACGCCGAGGGAGCCGAGCATGTCCGCCCACACTTCGAGGTAGGCACCCTTCACGTTGAGGCTCTTGTCCTTGCCGGCGACAAGCAGGCGCATCGCGATCACGTTCACGACGAGGCCGATCGCGGCCACGATCAGCATCCCGGTCGAGCCGACCTCCGTCGGCGTGACGAAGCGGCCGAGCCCTTCCCAAAGGACATATCCCGCGACCGCGAACAGCAGCAGCGCGTTGAACGCCGCAGCAAGGATCTCGAACCTGCGGTAGCCGAATGTCCGCATGTCGTCGGCCGGCCGCTGCCCAATTTTCACTGCCGCCAGCGCGATGGCGAGCGCGGCGGCATCCGTGAACATGTGCGCCGCATCGGAGAGCAGCGCGAGGCTGTTGAACAGGAACGCGCCGACTATCTCCGCGACGAGAAATGTCGTCGTCAGCGCGAGAGCTATCCCGAGCATCTTGCTGTTGGCACCGGCCGCGTGGTTGTGCGCACCGCCGCTATGATCGTGGCCCATAGTCCTCGTTCCTTTCGCTGGCTCCTATTCGGCAGGGAGCGGTGATCCGAGCGGGTTGACGTCGGTATAGTCGCCGGCTTTGTGTTTGCGCCCCCGAACCTTCAGAATGAGGTGGCTGATCGCGGGGAGGACGAACAAGGTCAGCAGAGTCGAGGTGATCAGCCCGCCGATAACCACGATCGCCAGCGGCTTCTGGACCTCCGCGCCCCGGCCGTGGGCCAGCGCCATTGGCACGAAGCCGATCGCCGGCACGATCCCGGTCATCAGCACCGCCCGTACCTTCTCCATCACGCCTTCGATCACCGCCCGGTCGACGCGCATGCCGCGCTGGATGCGCTCGCGGATGGCGGTCATCACGATCAGCCCATTGAGCACGGCGACGCCAGACAGGCAGATGAAACCGACCGCCGCCGAGACCGAGAAAGACAGCCCTGCGAGTGCCAGTGCGAACACGCCCCCCGCCAGACTGAGCGGCACCGCCGAATAGACGGCGAGCGCCGGTCCTACGCCGCCAAGGGCGAGGAAGAGGATGATGAAGATCAGCACGAATACGACCGGAACCACGATCGCCATGCGCGCCGAGGCGGCCTGGAGATTCTCGAACTGGCCGCCCCATTCAATGAAGGTGCCGGATGGCAGCTGGACCTGCTGCCGCACCCGCTCCTGCGCTTCGGCGACATAGGAGCCGAGGTCCCTGCCACGAACATTCGCCTGGACGACGACGCGGCGCTGCCCATTCTCGCGGCTCACCTGGTTGAGGCCTTCGGACGTGTTGAAGCGAACCAGCTCGCGCAGCGGGATCGAGTGACGCGGGCCGGTGCCGCTCTCGGGCAGCATCACCGGCAACGCGCCCACGGCGTCGAGATTGTCGCGCGTCGTATTGTCGAGCCGCACGACGATGTCGAACCGCCGGTCGCCCTCGAACACCGAGCCCGCCTCCCGTCCGCCAAGGGCGGCGGCGACGGTGTCGGTCACGTCCTGGACACTCAGGCCGTAACGCGCGATCGCGGCCCGATCGAACTGCACTTCAAGAGTCGGGAAACCGGCCGTTTGCTCGACGCGCAGATCCACCGTGCCCGGCACAGCGTTCAACGCCGCGGCGATCTGGTTGGCGGTCCGCTCCATCTGCTCAAGGTCGTTGCCGTAGACCTTGACCGCGATGTCGCCACGCACACCCGCGATCAACTCGTTGAACCGCATCTGGATCGGCTGCGAGACCTCGCGGGCATTGCCGATCAGTGTCGCCATCCGCGCCTCGACCCGTTCGACCACCTGCTCCTTGGTCGTGACGCCGGCCGGCCATTCGCTTTGCGGCCGCAAGATGATGAAGGTGTCGGACGCGTTCTGCGGCATCGGGTCGGTGGCGACCTCCGCCGTCCCCGTCTTCGAATAGACGTAGGCGACCTCCGGGAGGGTGGAAAGCGCCCGTTCCACCTGCAACTGCATCGCATTGGACTGCTCGAGCGACGTCGAAGGGACGCGCAGCGCCTGCATCGCGAGATCGCCTTCGTCCAGCGAAGGGATGAACTCGCGGCCCAGGCTCATGAACAGGAGGCCGGCCAAAGCGAAGGTCGCGACGCCGCCGCCGATCCACGGCCAGGGCTTCGCGACGACACGGCGCAGGACCGGCTCATAACGCTTCTTGGTCCAGGCGATGGCCCGCACCTCTTTCTCCGCTACCTTCCCGCGGATCAGCACCGCCACCAAGGCCGGCACGAAGGTCAGCGACAGGATGAAGGCGCCGGCGAGCGCGAGGATGACCGTGATCGCCATCGGCGAGAACATCTTGCCCTCGACGCCGGAGAAGGTGAGCAAGGGAATGAAGACGAGGAAGATGATCGCCTGCCCGAATATGGTCGGGCGGACCATCTGCCTGGCGGCCTCGAACACCTCGTGGAGCCGTTCGGGGAGCGTCAACAGCCGACCTTCGACATGTTGCCGCTCCGCCAGCCGTCGCAGGCAATTCTCAATGATGATGATCGAGCCATCGACGATCAGGCCGAAATCGAGCGCGCCCAGGCTCATCAGATTCCCGGAGATGCCAAAAAAGTTCATTCCCGTGGCCATCATCAGGAACGAGATCGGGATGACGAGGGTGACGATCGCCGCCGCCCGGATGTTGCCGAGCAGCCAGAACAGGACCGCGATAACGAGCAGGGCGCCCTCGATCAGGTTGCGCTGCACGGTGGAGATCGTTGCATCAACCAGGGTGGAGCGATTGTAGACGACGGTAAGCTTGACGCCAGGCGGCAGCGACCGGCCGACTTCCGTCAAACGCTCTGACACCGCCTGCGCGACGATCCGGCTATTGCCGCCGGTCAGCATGAGAGCCGTCCCGATCACCACCTCCCGGCCGTTCTGCGACGCTGCGCCGGTACGCAACTCCCCGGCAATGCGGACCTGGGCAACGTCGCCCACGGTGACCGCGACGCCGTTGCGGGTCGCGACGGAGGCGCGCGTGATCTCGTCCAGGTCCCTGATCCTGGCGTCCGCACGCACGAGAAAAGCTTCGCCGCCGCGCTGGATGAAGTTCGCGCCGACCGAGACGTTGGCGCGCTCCAGCGCTTCGGCTAGCTCGGAAAACGAGATGCCCAGCGCCGCGAGGCGGCTGGGATTGGGCTGAACGACGAACTGCTTCTCGAACCCGCCAATGGAGTCGACGCCGGCAATGCCCTCGACAGTCCTGATCTGCGGCCGGACGATCCAGTCCTGCACGGTGCGCAGGTACGCCATCTTGGCGACGGGGTCGGTCAGCCGCTCGCCTTCCGGCGTCAGGAACGAGCCATCGGGCTGGGGACCAGGCCGTCCCGCGATCCGTGGCGTGCGCGCATTGGCGGCTGGCTCATAATCGACCGTCCACATCAGGATTTCGCCCAGGCCGGTCGAAACGGGACCCATTTGCGGCTCGACGCCTTGAGGCAGGCTCTGTCGGGCCTGGGTCAGACGTTCCGCCACCTGCTGCCGCGCGAAGTAGAGATCGACATTGTCGTCGAACACCGCCGTGACCTGGCTGAAGCCGTTGCGCGAGATCGAGCGTGTCGTTTGCAGGCCGGGAATCCCCGCCAGCGCCGTCTCCACGGGGAAGGTCACCAGCCGCTCCATATCGAGCGGGCCAAGCGCCGAAGCTGAGGTGTTGATCTGCACCTGCCGGTTGGTGATGTCAGGCACCGCGTCGATCGGCAGCCGGTAGAGCTGGAACGCGCCATAGACGGCAACCAGCATCGTGACGATGAGAACGGCCCAGCGGAAGCGGATGCTGGCGTCGAGCAGGCGGTCAATCATAAGAAAATCCTCTGGCGCGCCGATCCGGCGCACTCATCGCGAGAAAAGGGGAAAGGGCGGCCTGCGCGGCTCAATGTTCGGCCTCGCTCGCGCCCAGCTCGGATTTGAGCCTGAACGCGCCGACGGTCACGACCACAGCGCCGGGGCGCAGTCCTTCCAATATCTCAACCCGGCCGCCGACGCGGGCGCCGATGCCTACTGGCGTGGCCTGGAAGCCGTCGCGGGTCCGCACGAACACGACATTACGGCCTTCCACCGATTGCACGGCTTCTTCCGGCAGCACGATCCGGCCGGACGTGGCCGTGCCGCGCGGCGTGATCCGCGCGCGAACGCCCTGGCCCTGCGTCAAGCCGGCTGGGGCGCCGGTCGGGACCAGCACGATCGTCGCGGTACGGCTTTCCGCATTCAGCGCGGGAGTCGCGGATCGGACGACTGCATCCACAATGCTGCCGCTTGGCAGCTCGATCGTTGCAGGGTCGCCGGGCCTGATCCTTTGCGCTTCGTCGGACGGCACCGACGCCTCGATCTGCACGCTGCGCGGATCGGCCACTCGAAAGAGCTGCGCGCCGGCCAGGACATACGCGCCAAGCTGTGTGTTCACCTCGGTGATCCGCCCGTTGATCAGGCTGGTGACCGCGATCTGGCGGCCATTGCCCGTAACCCTTGCCGCCTGCGCGGCAGACTGGGTCCGACGGAGTTCCGCCTCCGCCGTGGCGAGCGCGGCTTCGGCGGCTTCGAGATCCTGCCGGGCGGTGACCCTCGCCTGAAACAACCGTCGCTCGCGCGCATAGGCCGAGCGTGCGGCCTGCGCCCGCGCTGCGGCGGCACCGCGTTCGGCCGCGATCGTGCCAGCGTCCCTGCTTTCCAGCAGCGCGACGATCTCGCCGGCGCGAACCGGATCGCCCAAGCGCTTGGTGATGCGAACGACCGCGCCGTCTGCGCGCGCTGTCAGGGCGGCCTGACCTTCGGGCGGCGCCGTCACGGTGGCCTGCGCGATGATCTCCGCGCTGACAGCGCCGGGCGTTGCGGTCTCCGTCACCAGGCCGGCGGCGGCGAGCCGCCCGGGGCTCATGGCGACGAAACCCTCGCGGGCGGGCGCTGCTCCCTTTTCGTCACCATGTTCGGCTTCGGCCGCCGCAGGCGGTTGCCCTTGGAACGACTTGCCGATGAACACGCCGCCCACGGCAGCGACGACGGCAATGCCTGCGCCGATGCCGAGCAGCTTCTTCCGGCTCTGGGTTGGTTCGATGGCTTCCATTTCATGCCCCTTATTGTGCCGACACGCGGCCGAGTTCGGCCGTCGCAAGGGCTTGCGCGAGACGCGCGTCGATGAGTGCGGCCTGGGCCGCGGAATAGGCGTTCTGGGCGTCGAGCAATTCGAGCAGCGACGAGCGTCCGGCTTGATAGGAAAGCTGGGTGAGCCGTAGCGCCTCCGCCGCTTCGGGGATCGCCGCCGTTTCGAGCGCGGCGACCCGCGCCTGTGCAGCCTCCAAGGAGGTGATCGCATTGCGCGCGCGGACCCTGGCGGACGCGGAAACCGCCGCGCGCCGGGCTTCGGCGGCGGCGATGTTGGCGCGCGCGGCGTCGATATTCCCTCTGTTTCGATCGAAAACGGGAAGCGGCATCGTGACGGCCGCGACAAGGGCCGTGTCGCCGATTTCCCGGACATGACGCACCCCGAGACCGACCGAAGGATCGAGCCTCGCGCCGACCTGTTCCTGTCGCAGCCCTGCTTCCGCAATGACCCGTTCGGCATCGGCGATGCGGACCTCGAGGCTTTGCTCCGGGTCGATAGTGCGCGGTGCGACATCAAGCAGGCTGCCGACAACTGACGCCGGCGGCGTGCTGACACCGAAGAGAGCGGCCAGCGTCCCGCGCGCCGCACTTTCCTCTGCCCGCGCCGTTTCCAGTTCGGCCTCGGCCTGGGCAGCGGCGGTGCGCGCGCGCAACGCACGAAGCGGCGGATCTCGACCCTCGTTGACCAATATGCCGGCGACGCGCGCTAACTCGCGTGCGCGGGTCAGATTCTCTTCGGCCAGCCGGAGGCGGTCGCGGGCTGTCGCCGCTCGCGCGAACTGCTCGCGCACGCCCTGAGCAAGATCGGCATAGGCCACAGCCAGCCGCAAGCGCTGAACGATAAGCTCGGCCTGTGCGACGGACACCCGCGCGCCACGCCGGCCGCTTATGTCCAGTCGCTGGCTCACTGAAATGGTGGTTTCGACGCCCCGGATGCCGGAAAGATCGCCAGTCCCAGCAAAATTCTCGACTTCGACGCTCAGCTCAGGATTGGCGCGATAGCCAGCCTGTCTGACCCGCGCCTCCGCCGCGCGCACCGCCGCCTGCGCGGCAATGATCGTCGGCGACCGCGTCGCAGCCTCGTCCAGCGCCCGTGAGAGCGTCAACGCCGATGGGAGAGGTTCGGTGCTGACAACGGCTGGGGGCGCCGTTGGCGCAGGGGGAGCCGGGTCGATCGGCCCGACCTGCGCGTCACCCGGCGTGGCGACGAGCATCGCCGAAGCGATGGCCGCCGCAAGCGCTGGCGCCGCGAGCGGACGCGGCCGAAACCGGCCGCGCCTTCTAAGGACTGTCATGTATCAAATTCCTGAAGTGAGACTGCAGGTCGCCCCCGTTAGGGAGCGGCGAGGTCGACTTCAGGCTTGCGGAGGCCGCTCCGGGCCGTCGCGCGGCGCGGCCATTAGCCGACGCGCGGCGAGAGAGAGATAAGGCTCAGTGAGTATAGTAAAGGTCCGCCCGGCGGCGGTGCCGCTCGGCGCGACGAAGCTGCAATGGCCATGCGCGAACGCGCAATGGCCATTGCCCCCACGATCACCCTGATCCTCGTTCGACCCCGAATCGCTTGAGACGGCTACGCCGCCGTCCGGGCCTTCGATCAGCAACTGCTCGTGGGACACTTTATCCCCGAAACAGCCTGTCTCCGCGAGCGCGGGCGTGACCAAAGCCGTCAGGAGCAGCACAGTCAGTGCCGTCCGGAGTATTCGATCGATCCAGGCGCGAACGATGGTCATCGAACGGCCGGATAGCCGAATGTTTCGGACGGGACTAGCCCCACATGTCGGCCAGTCGAGGACGCCATCAATCCAGCTCCACGGCGACGGTTGGACGGGCGCAGCGGAGCTGGGGCCAGGCCTGCGCAAGCACGCGGATCGCCGATCGGAAGAACAGGACCGCGATGAAGCTCCCTATTATGATGTCCGGCCACCCGGATTCGAATGCGGAAACGCCGGCCGCCGCCAGCAGCACGCCGACATTGGCGATTACGTCGTTGCGCGAGCACTCGAACGTGCTCGACATGTTGATGTCGCGGTTACGGTGGCGGTAGAGCAAAGCGAGACAAGTGAGATTGGCGACCAACGCAACCGCGCCGATCAGGCCCATCGTGCTTGCCGTTGGAGTAGCGCCGGACACGAGTTTCAATGCGACTTCGACAAAGATCCAGATTCCGAACGCAGCAATGATCACGCCCTTCGCGACGGCGGCGCCCGCCCGCCACCTCAGCCCTCGGGTAAGCGCGTAGAGGCTCAGCATATAGACCAGGGCATCGCCGAGCATGTCGACAGAGTCCGCCATCAGCGCGGTGGAGCCGGCGAGAATTCCGGCAATCAGCTCGACCCCGAACATGACCAGATTGATGGCGAGTACGATGTAGAGGACGCGGCGCACTTCAGGGATCGAGCCCAACGCGGCGATCTCCTGCTCCTTTGAGGCGCAGCAATCGTCCGCCGGCGCGCGCGCTGGGCGGGTCGACGCCAAGGCTGGGGCCACGCAGCAAGCATCACGCTCCGGCTTATCCGGACGCGAGGCGGCGTGCGACCGCGTCTCGCCACCGCAACAGCTGCTTTCGTCTCTCCGCGTTTCGGTCGCCATATGGGGCCATCCAGTTCGACGAACCTGAGCCGATTCCGGCTCAACAGATTCGAAAGGGACCAAGATATGCACCCTGTAGCAACAACAGGGTCAAGCGCCGAATGACTATCGGAGAAATCGCCACGCGTTCCGGCTCGAAGGTCTGGACCGCCCGTTATAACGAACTCGGTGGCCTTCTCCCCGAGCCGGACCGGACGATCGGCAATTACCGCTCCTGTTCGGACGCGCACCTCGCGCGCCTATCCTCATACCTCCGCGCGTGCGATGTCGTGCCCCGGTGAGCCCGTGCCCATGTGCCTCGGGCGCGACCATCGGACACTATTTCGGAAATGCCTGAGTGACTGAACGTAGCAATCAGGCATCCTTCAATTTTTGTCGGGCTCTCCGACGCCTCCGCTTCCAGGCATTATAGCCGAGGCGGCTAGGGAAGAGGATGATGCCGGTCACCACCATGATCAGTGCGAGAGCCGTCGCCACGATCAGGAGCGGCGTGTTGAAGTCCTCGTGGTTCCTGAAATCCATGATGTGGAGCGACCAAAGGAAATCGTAGGTCCGCCACAGCGTCGAACGGCGCGCGCTCACCGCGCCGGTGTCGGACGCGACATAGAGCGAGACGGCGTTGCTTCCTTCGAAATTGACACGCCACGCGGGAAGCGCGCCGCGATATTCCGGCGAGGCTGTCGTCACGAGCTGCACGCCGGCCGCTCGATCATCGCCGATATGATCTCGCTCGGCGATCGAGACCGCGAGCGGCGCGGGGATCGGCGATATTTGTCGACCGCTACCCAAGTCGTAGAGCCGCGGTCGGGCTGACCCGGCGCTCACGAGCGCGACGGGCCGCCCCATCATCGTGCGCAGTTCGACCCTCTCTCCAGGGCCGGCGCCGGTCGCCGCCACGCGCTGCAATCCGGCCGCCGCGTAGTCCATGGGGATCGCAACCGGAGGCGCCTGCGCGATGAGATGCTCGCCCCTGACCCGCTCGATCGGGAAGACGGCGAAGAACAGGCCGCTGACGAACCAGAACAGGATCTGGATCGCCATCAGTAGCGCGAGCCACTTGTGAACCGTTCCCGCAACGCGCGCCGATGCCGACATAACTTTGCTCCCCTTATTTTCGTGTCGCATTCCCGAGGCCTTTTGGCCCGGCGGACTAGAACATCATGTGCTCCATACCGTGGGTGAGCACGGCACCCAGCCAGCCCTGCACGAGCAGCAAGAGCGTCGCGCCGGCCAGAACCCAGACCATCGCGCGGCTATTGACCGAGTGCGTCCGCCGCCACGCCCAAATTCCAATCCCTCCGACCAAGACCGCGAGCGTGGTTCCGATCCATCGGTGGGCAAGTTTGATCGGATTGGGGTCCGCCAGCACGAAGCCCCCGTTGAGCCAGCCGAGCAATGCCGCGCCGACTGCGGCGATGCCTGCGAGCATGATGACGGCCCGAATCACGTCCACAGCATGGCCTCGCCGCCGGGCGATCAACAATGCCAGCCAGCTCGCCGGGATAAGCGCGATCGGGAAGTGGACCGCAAACGGATGCATGCGGCCGAGCAACGCGAGCAGCCGGCCGCCGAAAGTGGTGGGCCTCTGCTCCTCCATGCCTTCGGCCTGCTGATGGCCGGCCATCTCGCCCATTTCGCCCATTTGGCCGGGCGCGGCGGCACGATCGTGATCCGCCTGACTCTGCTCGGCCGCTTCCTGCTGCTCGTTATGCTCGTGCGCATAAGCAGGCGCCGAGAGTGTGATCAGCAAAGCGATGAACGGGATCGTCAGGACCCGAAAAAAGCTCAGAACCACGTTCTCACTCCCACCAGAAAGCTCCAGCCGCCGACGTCGCGGCCAGCGGCACGCTTGAATGCCGCCGTGTCGCCGAACGCGCGGCCGTAATGAACACCCACATAAGGCGCGAATTCGGGCACGATCTCGTAGCGAAGCCGAAGTCCCGCCTCGGCCGACGAGAGGCCGGATCCTATCCCCAACTCAGGGACGTCCTGGAGCGAGAAGTCGAGATCGACGCGCGGCTGGAGGATCAGCCTTTGGGTGATGCGCTGCTCATATTCGCCCTCGAGCCGGGCGGAGAGATCGCCCTTCTGCGAGAGGAATACGGCGCCGTCGACCTCGAACCAATGAGGGGCGAGCCCCTCGATGCCGAGGACAAGGTAACCGCGGTCCGGGGTCGGGCGAATGTCGTAACGGACCCCGGCCTGCAGGTTGAACCAGGGATCGAGCGCGCGGCTCCAGAGCGCCTGGACTTCGGCCTGCTCGGGACCGCTGCCAAACGTGCCTTCGCCCTCGCTCTTGAGCCACAGCCGGTCGAGGGCGCCGCCATACCAGGCCTCGGCGTCCCAAGCATAGCCGTCGCGGCCGTTCTGGATGCGCGCCTCGAGCTGGTCGATCAGCACCCGATAGGTACGGATCGCGCCATGCTCGTCGCGAAACACATTGCGTGCATCCTCCATCCGACCTGCGGTAAATACGGTATCGGCCGCATGCACCGGTCCACTCAGCGCGCCTGGCGGCGGCGGCGCCGCGGGGGGATCGATCGCCTCCTCCATGTTCGCCATGTCATGACCGGGCATCTGCATGGCGGGCATGGACGACATATCGTGGCCCTGATGGCCCGCGGGCGGATTTGGCGCGGGCGTCTGCATGCCCGGCATCGTGGCCATATCGTGCCCTTGATGGCTTTGCGGCGGCGTCGCGGCCGGCATGTCCATCCCGGGCATCGACGACATGTCGTGCGCCGGTTGCCCGGCCGGCGGCGTTGCGGCCGGCATCTGCATGCCCGGCATGGACGACATGTCGTGCGGCTGGGCCCCAGCATTCGGACGCGCGCCCGGAGATTGGCGCCTTGTCGCCGGAGCTTGCGCGTGACCGCCTGGATGGGCCGCCCGCGCAGCCGGACGGGCGCGGCGGGTCGCGGGCGCGGGACGCGTCGCGCGAGGCCGGGTTGCCGCTCTCGGACGAGCTCTTGGCGGGTGACTCATGCCAGGCATGCTCATGCCCGACATCGGGCCCATGGTCTGGGCGGCGGCGGGAGCGGCAAAGGCGAGCGGGGCGGTCGACAGGAGGAGCAGGAACCGGATCATGCGGCTTCTCCCTCGAGCGGCCGGATCGACACGACCCGCATCATGCCGGCGTGCATGTGGTAGAGAAGGTGGCAGTGAAACGCCCAGTCGCCCGGTGCGTCGGCGGTGAGGTCGAACCGCACGAACCCGCCCGGGAGCACGTTGACGGTATGCTTCAGCGGATGGGCGCCGGCATGGCCGTTCACGACCTCGAAGAAGTGGCCGTGAAGATGGATCGGGTGGGCCATCATGCTGTCGTTGACGAGCTTCACCCGCACCCGCTCATTGCGCTCGAAGCGGATCGGCTCGGCGCCCTCGCTCATCCGAACGCCGTCGAACGACCACATGAACCGCTCCATGTTGCCGGTGAGATGAATCTCCACGGTGCGCCCAGGCGGTCGTCGGTCCCGGCTCGGCGTCAGTGCCACCAGGTCGCGATAGGTGAGCACCTTGTGGCCGACATTTTCGAGGCCGAGGCCGGGGTCGCCGGTGCGGTCCTGCGGCATCGGCGCGATCATGTCGACGCCGGGGCCGAGCCGCACCTGCGGGGCATTGGCGGGGTCTCGCATATTGTGGCCCATCCCGGACATCGTCCCGCCGGAATGGTCGGCGGCGGGCGGCATCGCGCCCTGGCCCATCCCGGGTGCCGCGCCCTGATCCATCCCTGGCATCGATCCGTGGTCCATCCCCGGGATCGCGCCGTGGCCCATGGCGCCCATATCCATGCCCATGTCGCGCATGCCGAGAACAGGCCGCTGGCGCAACGGCGGCACCGGTGCCGCCATGCCCAGGCGCGGGGCGAAGGTCGCGCGGCCCGCGCCTGATCGGTCCATCGCTTCGGCGACGAGGGTGAAGGCCCGGTCCTCGGTCGGCTGGACGATGACGTCATAGGTCTCCGCGACGGAGATCTGGAACTCATCCACGGTGACCGGATGAACGTTCTGTCCGTCGGCACTCACCACGGTCATCGACAGATCCGGGATGCGGACGTTGAAGATCGTCATCGCCGACGCGTTGATGATGCGCAGCCGGACGCGCTCGCCGGGCCGGAAGAGGCCGGTCCAGTTTTCGGCCGGTCCATGCCCATTGATCAGATAGGTATAGGTTGTCGCGTTCACGTCGAGGATGTCGGTCGGGTCCATCCGCATCCGCGCGAACATGGCGCGGTCCGCCGCCGGCATTTGCTGGCCGTGGTCGCCGCTCAGCCGTCCGGCCAGGGTCATGCGCCGGCGATTGAAATAGCCCGCCTGCTGCCTCAGCTTCTGAACGATCTGGTGGGGGTGGAGAAAGCTCCAGTCGCTGAGCACGATCACATGCTCACGGTCATAAGCAACCGGGTCCGCTCCGGCGGGGTCAATGACGATCGGGCCGTAATGGCCCTGCTGCTCCTGAAGCCCGGAGTGGCTGTGATACCAGTAGGTGCCGGATTGTCGGATCGGGAACTCGTAGACGAAGGTTTCGCGCGGCCGGATGCCGGGGAAGCTGACCCCAGGCACCCCGTCCATCTGAAAGGGGAGGATCATGCCGTGCCAGTGGATCGAGGTGTCCTCGTCGAGCCCGTTGGTGACCGCGATCCGCACATTCTGGCCCTCGCGGAGCCGCAAGAGCGGGGCGGGCAAAGTGCCGTTGACCGTCACCGCATGGCCGGTCCGGCCCCCGACGGTGAAGGGCATGTGGCCTACGGTCAGGCGAATATCCTCGCCCGATAGCGTGGACATATCCGGACCCGAGCCGGCCGAGCCGCTCTGCGCCCAGGCGGGAAATAATGGAGAAAGCGCGGCCCAGCCGCCGAGGGCGGCACCGCCCGCAAGCACATTACGACGAGAATACATGTGATCGATCCAATCCGTCAGATACAAGCAGGCCGCACGGCGCGTGGAGCGCCGTGACGCGGCTGCTAGATCTGAAGGCGGATTCGGTAGGCTCGTCGGAGTGGCGGGGGCCGCGACGAGGGCGCGCGGCTCCAGGAGGCCCTCGCCTCAGAGAGGGAGAACGGCACTGCGAACGCGATCGGCACAATAGCCCCGCTCGAAGGAGCAATATCGGGCGCGACCGTCTTTCCCGCTTTTACGAAGCTGGGCGGCTGGCACTCCGGGCAAAAATGCGCTTTCCCGGGAGTCCCGTGGCCTGAATGACCCGTTGCCCCCTGTGGCGCATGGTGCATCCCCGACGCATGGGCGGGAGCCGCAATTGCCATGTCGCCGCCCGCGCAGATACCCAGCGGCGCGAAGACAAGCGCCAGGGCGAGCAGCACGAAGGTGACGGGGCGAACGTTCACGAGGCCGCGTCTAGCCGGAATGCGATCGTGCGACAACGGCACACTCATGTCAGGGTTCCTCATGAGTGAAGCGCTTCCGTCCGAGCAGTTTGTAGATGGCCGGAAGCACAAACAGTGACAGCAATGGCGCCGTGATCATCCCGCCGATCATGGGTGCCGCCAGCCGCTGCATGACCTCCGATCCGGTGCCATGTCCGATGAGCAGCGGGAATAATCCGGCCAGGATCACAGCCACCGTCATCGCCTTCGGTCTGACCCGCAAAACCGCCCCTTCGATCAATGCCTCGTCGAGATGAGCCTCGTCCCTTAGTTCACCCTTTTGGGCACGCTCCTTGATCGCGCGGTCGAGGTAGACGAGCATCACCACGCCGAACTCGGCGGCCAGACCCGCAAGGGCGATGAAACCGACAGCGGTGGCAATCGAGACATTGTGGCCGAGCAGGAACACGAGCCACACCCCGCCAACCAGCGCAAATGGCAGCGTAAGCAGAATGACGAGCGGCTGGCGCACCCGCCGGAACGCGAGGAAGAGCAGCAGAAAGATGATCGCGATCGTCGCCGGCACGACCCATCGCAGGCGTTCGCCCGCCCTCTGCGCATATTCGAACTGGCCCGACCAGGAGATCGAATAGCCCGGCGGAAGCTGGACTTGGTCGGCCACCCGCTGGCGCGCCTCGTTGACGAAACCGACGAGATCGCGCCCGCGCACGTCGACATAGACCGAGATCGAAGGACGGCCATTCTCGCTCTTGATCATCGATGGTCCGTCGGCGATCCGAATATCCGCGACCGCCGACAGGGGCACGATCGCTCCGCCCGGCGCCATGATCGGCAACTGACCCAATGCTTCGACGCTGTCGCGTGTCTCGCGCGGGAAACGCACATTGATCGGGAAGCGCGCCAGCCCTTCGACCTTCTCGCCCACTGGGGTTCCGCCCACCGCGACGGCGGCGGTCTGCTGTATGTCGGCGATCGACAGGCCGTAGCGCGCCGCGGCGAGCCGGTTGATCTGGATGTCGACATAGCGTCCGCCGGTCACACGATCCGAGACCGCCGAGACCGTGCCGGGGACCGGCCGCAAAGCTCGTTCGACCTGCTCGCCAATCCGCTGGAGTGTCGCCAAATCGGGACCGGAGATTTTCACGCCGACCGGGCTCTTGATCCCGGTCGCCAACATGTCGATGCGGTTGCGGATCGGTTGGACCCATACATTGGCCAGCCCCGGAATACGGAGCCTGGAATCTAGTTCTTCGATGATCCGCTCCATCGTCATGCCCGGCCGCCATTCGCTGCGCGGGCGGAGCTGGATGGTGGTTTCGAACATCTCCAGCGGCGCCGGGTCGGTGGCGGTGTCGGCTCGTCCCGCCTTGCCAAACACCGACTGGACTTCGGGCACGCTCATGATGATGCGGTCGGAGACCTGGAGCAGCCGCGATGCTTCCGAGGAAGACAGGCCGGGCAGCGCGGTCGGCATGTAGAGGACGTCGCCCTCCTCCATCGGCGGCATGAACTCGGCGCCCAGCCGGGTCATCGGGACGATGGTGATGGCGAGCGCCAGGCCGGCGATGGCGAGGGTGAGCTTTGGCTTCCGGAGCACCCATCGGAGCGCGGGCCGGTAGGCGGCGATCAACGCGCGATTTACCGGATTTTCCCGTTCCCGCCTGATCCGGCCCTTGATGAACATCACCATCAGAACGGGCACGATCGTGACGGAGAGCCCAGCCGCGGCGGCCATGGCATAGGTCTTGGTAAGGGCGAGCGGCCGGAACAGCCGCCCTTCCTGCGCTTCGAGGGTGAATATGGGCAGGAACGACAAGGTGATGATGAGCAGGGAGAAGAACAGCGCCGGTCCGACTTCCACGGCCGCATCCGTGACAAGCTGACGCCGCCGCTGGCCGGACAATTCGCCTTCTTCGTCGCCTGCATGCTCCAGCTTCTTGTGCGCATTCTCGACCATGACGATCGCGGCATCGACCATCGCGCCGATCGCGATGGCGATGCCGCCAAGCGACATGATGTTCGCGTTCACGCCTTGCAGCCGCATCACGATGAACGCCGCCAGCACGCCAAGAGGCAGGGTGATGATCGCGACCAGCGATGAGCGGAAGTGGAGGAGGAACAGCGCCACGACCAGCGCGACGACCAGAAACTCTTCGGCCAGCTTCTCCCACAGGTTCGAGACGGCCCGCTCGATCAGGTTGGAACGATCGTAGACTGGCACCACCTCGACACCGGCCGGCAGGCTGGCGCGCAGCTCCGCGAGCCTCGCCTTGACGGCGTTGATGACCGACAGCGTGTCCGCCCCCTGCCGAACGACGATCACGCCGCCGACGACCTCGCCCTGGCCGTTCAGCTCGGCGATCCCGCGCCGGAAGTCGGGCGCCATCTGCACTCGCGCCACATCGCCCACGGTGACCGGCGTCCCGCCGCCGCTGACAGAAAGCGGGATGCTGCGGAACTCCTCCAGATTCTGGAGATAGCCGCCGACGCGGATCATATATTCGGCGCCGCCGCGTTCGATGGCCGAGCCGCCGGCCGCCTGGTTGGCGTTGCGGATCGCTTCGATCACCTGCGGAACCGAGACCCGGTAGAGCTGGAGTCGCTGCGGATCGAGCTGCACCTGATAGGAGCGCACCATGCCGCCGATGCTGGCCACTTCCGCGACGCCGTCGATCTCCTTGAGCTGGAAGCGAAGGATCCAGTCCTGGAGAGCGCGAAGCTGCCCAAGATCGTGCCGGCCGCTGCGGTCGACCAGCGCATATTGATAAGCCCAGCCGACGCCGGTCGCGTCTGGCCCGAGCGTTGGCGTCACGCCCTGCGGCAGCCGGCCCGACGCCTGGCTCAGATATTCGAGCGTGCGGGACCGCGCCCAATAGAGATCGGTTCCGTCCTCGAAAAGCACCGTGACGTAGCTGTCCCCGAAAAGAGAAACTGCTCTCACTGCCTTCACTTGCGGTGCGGAGCGCATCGTCGTGGCCAGCGGGTAGGTGACCTGGCTTTCGACAATGTCGGGGGACTGGCCGGGGTAGCTCGTGCGGATGACGACCTGAACATCCGAAAGGTCCGGGATCGCATCGAGCGGCGTGCGCGTCACGGCATAGATCCCGCTCGCGGCGAGGAACAGCGCGCCAAGCAGGACGAGGAAGCGGTTCGCGGCCGACCAGCGGATGATGCTCGCGATCATCGGCCCGGTGCGGCCGGGTTGGGTTGGGCCATGCGGTCGACGAACCCGGACAGCGACGCTTCGGAGTCGATCAGGAACTGCCCCGAAGCGACCACCTGATCCCCGCGCTGGACGCCGGATAGAATCTGCGTCCACTCGCCGAGCTCGCGGCCGGTCTGGACGTTGACGGGCTGGAACGCGCCGTTGCGGCGCACGATCACCACCTTGCGCCGGCCGGTGTCGATCACCGCTTCGCTCGGCACGACCAGCGCCATGCCGCCCGTCCCCTGAATATTGACGTTGGCGAACATGCCTTCGCGGAACCGGCCGCCGGGATTGGCAAGCGTGATCCGCACCCGCGCCGTCCTCGCCTCGGCATTGAGCCGCGGGTAGATATAGTCGACCCGCGCCCGGACGATCTCTGCGCCGTAAGCCGGGAAACTGATCTCGACGGGCAACCCCACGCGTACCTGGCCGAGCATCGCCTCCGGAACCTCGGCGACCACCAGCACGCGGGAGAGCCCCGCGATCGTGACGATCGACTGGCCGGGCGCGACCTGCGCGCCGGGCCGGGCGCCGACCTGCGTCACGATGCCGGAAGCGCGGGCGAAGACCGGATAGGTGCGTTGGGGTGCCCCGCCATGTTCCAGACGCTGGATGCTGCCAGGCGGGAGTCCAAGCAGCCTCAACCGGTTTCGGGCAGCCTGGCGAAGGCCCGGCGAGCCGATGCTGCGCGGCATGGCGAGCACTGCCATGTAATCGTGCTGCGCCGCCAGCAATTCGGGTGAGTATACGCTGGCGATCTGGCTGCCTTGGGCGACGGGTTCTCCCACGGCGCGCACCCTCAGGCTCTCCACGAAGCCAGGCGTAAGCGTCTGCACTTCGGCGATCAGGCGCTCGTCAAACTCCACGCGACCCACGACGCGCAAGCTTGGCGCGACGTCCCTCATCTCGACGGCGGTCAGCCGGACGCCGAGATTCTGCGTCATCGCCGGCGAGACGCGGACGCCGCCCTGTTCCGCTTCGTCGGCATATTTGGGAATGAGGTCCATGTTCATGGACGACCTGCCGGGGCCGGGATAGCGCTCCTGTGGGATCATGGGATCGTACCAGTAGAGAATTCTGCGGCTCGAACCTTCGCTTGTCGGCGCCGCTCCGGTTCCATTCGCGAAGAAATAGCCGGCCGCGCCGGAGATCAGCGCCACAGCCAGAACCGCGCCAAGGACCAGCGCCTTTTGTCGACGTGTCCCGCCGATCACCGTCATCGTTTCCTGTTCCGTCATGGCGCGCACTCCCCGATGTAGAAGAGAAGATCGGCGCTCACCTTGGCGAGCGCTGCCCGTTGCTCCACTTCCTCCAACGAGGTCCGGGTGGTGCGTTCCCGCGCCATCAGGATGCCGTCGAGGTCGCCGCCGCCGCCCGCGAAGCGCGCTTCCAGCGCCTGTTCGGCCGCCCGCAACGCCGGCAGTGTTTCCTGTGTGGTGATGTTGAGCCGCACCTCGGCCGCAGTCCATTGGGCCAAGGCCCGATCAAGCCCTGCCAGCAGTTCGCGGCGCGTGTCCTCCATTCTGTCGCGGGAGGCGGCCGCCAGCTCGCTGGCCTCGGCAACCCGGCGATCCTGAAGGCGCGACCGATTGAAAGGAAGATCAAAGGAAACCTCCACGCCGACCATGTCCGATCTGTTGCCCACCCGCTGGCCGTACATCACGGACCAGCTCCAATTGGGCCGGCGGTCGGCGGTGGCGACGGCGATCCCGCGCTCGGCGACCACATTCTGCCGTCTCGCAACCTCCAGCATGGGATGAGTGCCGATCGCCGGCAGAGCCTCCTCCCTTGCCAGCGGACGGCAAATCGGAAGAGCCCCGAGCAGTCGCAGGTCGGCGGCGTCACCGATCCATCTCGCCAGGGCCGCGCGCCCGACTTGCTCATCGCCCCTGGCCACCGCGAGGTCGCCGCGCGCGGCCGCTATCTCCGCCCTCACCGCCACAACATCAGCCGGCGTTGCCCGGCCGGTCTCGACATGGTCCTCCATCGTGCTCATTCGCGCCTCGAGCCGTTCGATGAGGTGACGCAGGACGTCCTGCTTCTCCCGTGCCTCCAGGACACTGATCCAGCCGAGCAGCACCTCGCGCTGGATGCGCCGGGCAAGAAGCTGCTGCTCGGCCAGCGATACCTCGCCTTCGGCGACCAGCCTGGCCGAAGCCGCCTCGCGCCGGGACCGCCGCACCTGCTCGCGCCCGATGCCAATCGTGCGCATGGTCATGTCGTCGCTGGTGAAGCTGAGCGGGTCGCCGGTAATGGGCAGGTTCAGGATGCCGACGGTCACCCGCGGGTCCGGGAGCTGACGCGCGGCGACCGCCGCCTCATTCGAGGCTTGCGCGGTCCGCGAATAGGCCTCCAGCGCGGGCTGTCGCTCAAGCGACATCCGAAGCGCGTCGTCCAGCGTCAGCGTCTCTTGGGCGAACGCCGGCGCCGGCAGGACCAGGGCGATCGCAGCCAAAGCTGCGATCGCGCGGCGAGGGCGGTGTGCCATGGCCTTATGGCGTCTTGTTGATCGCGGTCAGCGGGTAGTCAGTCCCGTTCTGGCGAAACTGGAATGAGACCCGATCGCCGGCGCTTATGCCTTGGAACATTGCCGGCTCGCCCGCCCGGAACGTCATCGTCATCGCCGGCCAACCAAGGCCCTCTACCGGACCGTGGGAGATCGTGACCCGATCGCTTGTAATCGCGGTCACGCTGCCCGAGGCGGAATAGACCATCTGGGCGGCGTTGGCGGCATTGGCGGCCTGAGCGGGAGCGCCCGCGGTTTGCCCATTCTGGGCAGAGGTTCCAGCGCCGCCGCACGCGGCGACGAAAAAGGGCAGCGCGAGCGCGCCGGCAATCGATAGTGGCTTCATTTTGTATCACCTCAGCAATGGGCTCGGACCTCGCGTGAGCGCGAGACTCGACCGAGATTTCGCCGCCGCTCAAGCGACGACGACGAGTGTCTTGATCAGGCCGATTGCGCGCGCACGAGCGAGCTGGCGCCGGCAGGCGCAGCGGCCTTAGCTGAGGATGGTTCGGGGAGGAGGATCGGTAGCGGTAGGCGTGACAGATGGCAGCGCGACCACAGCGGACGCCGTCGCCGGAATTGAGCGAGGCTCGATGGCGGGAATGTCGACTGCGGCAGCATCCAGCACCGCTGACAGGCAGGTCGTCGCACAGGTGGGCGGACAGCAACCCATCTTGCCGTGATCGCCCATTCCTCCACCCATCGGGCAGTCGGCCGCCGGTGCGGCGAAAGCCGGTCCGGAGGTGGCCGCCATAGAAATGGCGAGGAGGATGGCCAAAAGGAGCCTTGTCACGGCGTGGAGACTAGGTCGGATGTAAGGCGGGATCAAGCTGGTCGGGCAGCGCTCCCCTCGCGCTTCGGCTAGCGCAATAACTTTGATCACCGGTAGCGATCACACGATACGTGCGTTGAGGCGGGGCGATCCGAACTATGAATAGCGCTTGACCTTCCAGTTACTGGAACTGGCAGCTTCCCGGCGTCACAAGCGAATCATCAAAGGTGCCGACATGGATTCAAACCACAAATGCGACGCGCATTCTCACGCTCATCCACCGTCTGGCGAAGTCGTCGATCCCGTCTGCGGCATGACCGTCGATCCGGCGAAAACACCGCATCACGCGCATCATGCCGGTCAGGACTATCACTTCTGCTCGGCCAAGTGCCGCGAGCGTTTTGAGGCTCGTCCCGAGGTCTTCCTTGGGGAATCGCCGCCTCCAACTCCCCAAGGGTCGAAAGACGTAATCTTCACCTGTCCGATGCATCCCCAGATCGAGCAGATCGGCCCCGGCACCTGCCCGATCTGCGGCATGACGCTGGAGCCCAAGGAGGTCACCCTCCTTGATGGTCCATCCGACGAATATCTGGACATGCGCCGGCGCTTCATCATTTCGACGATCCTCACCGTCCCGCTCGCCGTGGTCGTGATGGTCCGCCACTTCTGGCCGATGTCGGTGGAGGCGCTCGGCTCGCGCACGCTCGATTGGACGGAGTTCGCGCTCGCCTCGCCAGTCGTCCTGTGGGGCGGCTGGCCTTTCTTCATCCGCGGCTGGCAGAGCGTGCTCCGCCGCCGCCTCAACATGTTCACGCTGATCGCGCTCGGCACCGGGGTCGCCTGGGCTTATTCCGTTATCGGCGCAGTCGCGCCGGAGATCTTCCCCGCTTCGTTCCGCACGATGCATGGCGGCGTGGGCCTCTATTTCGAGGCTGCGGCGGTCATCGTGACGCTCGTGTTGCTGGGCCAGGTGCTCGAGTTGCGCGCGCGGGAGCGGACAGGCTCCGCCATTCGGGCGCTGCTCGACCTGGCCCCGAAGACGGCGCACCTTGTAGAGGATGGCAAGGAACGCACCGTTCCACTCGATCTAGTCCGCGTCGGTGATCAGCTGCGGGTCAAGCCAGGCGAGGCCATACCGGTCGACGGGGTCGTGATCGAAGGCAGCTCGGCCGTGGATGAGTCGATGCTGACGGGCGAGCCGTTGCCCGTCACCAAGGAGCCCGGCGCGCAAGTGACCGGCGGTTCGATCAACGGGGACGGCGTCTTCATCATGAAGGCCGAGCGGGTGGGATCCGAGACGATGCTCGCCCGCATCGTTCAGATGGTGGCGGAGGCCCAGCGCAGCCAGGCACCAATCCAGAAGAAGGTCGATGAGGTCGCGGCCTGGTTCGTGCCAGCCGTCATTCTCGTCGCGATCCTCGCCTTCGCGATCTGGTCCTTTGCCGCGCCGGCCCCGCGCATTCCCTTCGCGCTCGTGGCGGCAGTGTCGGTGCTCATCATCGCCTGCCCCTGTGCCCTCGGGCTGGCGACGCCCATGTCGATCATGGTCGGAGTCGGAAAGGGCGCGCAGGCCGGCGTGCTGTTCAAGAGCGCGGCGGCGCTGGAGCGCTTCGCCGCAGTTGATACGCTGGTCGTGGACAAAACGGGCACGCTTACGGAAGGGAAGCCCGTCCTCGTTGCGGTCGAGCCGGCAGCCGGCCGTACCGAAGACGAGATCCTGGCTGACGCTGCCTCGCTCGAACAATCGAGCGCTCACCCGCTCGCCCACGCGCTGGTTACCGGCGCGGCAGCAAAGGGACTGGCGTTGCGGCCCGTCGAAGGTTTCTCGTCCGTGTCGGGCAAGGGTGTGGTCGGCACAGTCGAAGGCCGCCGCGTGGCGGTCGGTAACGCCGCGATGATGGAGGCGGAGGATGCCGCTGATTCCGACCTGGGCGAGGCAGCGGATCGCTATCGTGACGAGGGCGCGACGGTCATGTTCGTCGCGGTCGACGGCCAATATGCGGGGCTGGTCGCGGTAGCCGACCCGATCAAGCCGACCTCGGCAAAGGCAATCGAGCGACTCCACGCGGACGGACTTCGCATCATCATGCTGACGGGCGACAATCGGCGCACTGGTGAGGCGGTCGCGCGCAAGCTCGGCATCGACGAGGTGATCGCGGATGTCTTGCCAGAGGACAAGGACGCTGTGATCGAACGGTTGAAGCGCGAGGGCCGGATTGTTGCCATGGCTGGCGACGGCGTGAACGACGCTCCGGCACTGGCTCGCGCGGATATTGGCATTGCGATGGGAACCGGCTCGGACGTGGCAGTAGAAAGCGCAGGCGTAACCCTGGTGAAGGGTGATCTGATGGGCCTGGTTCGGGCGCGCTGGCTATCGCGAGCTGTCACGAGCAACATCCGTCAGAACCTTTGGTTTGCATTTGGCTACAACGGCCTGGGCATCCCGATCGCCGCGGGTGTCCTCTATCCGCTGACGGGGCAGATGCTCAGCCCGATGATCGCAGCGCTGGCGATGAGCCTGTCTTCCGTGTCGGTCATCGCCAACGCGCTCCGCCTGCGGACGCTGACCCTGGAGACCGCGAGATGAGCCACGGCAACCCCGCCCACCCCTCATCCTTGCTGGAGCGAAGGCGAAATGCCGCAATCCTGCTGTCTAGCGTCGGCACCGGACTGGCGGGGATCGGCCTCGGCATGATGGCGGGGCCGTCGCTGAGCCGTCTGAACTGGATTATCCTGGGGATTGGCATATTTGTGCATCTCGTCGGCATGGTGGGGCGCCGACGTCTGCAGCGCGACCAGGGCTACCAACTCGCGCGGTGGGAGCAGATAGGATATTGGCTTTGCTGGGCAGCGATCGCGGCCTTGGCGGCCTACGCCGCAACCGAGCTTTTCTGAGGTCCGACGAATGGCCGGACAAAGTCGAGCAACGCCCAAGCCCGCCGAGTTCAGGTTACCGGCCGCGCTCCTTGGCGCGTGGGGCCTCGCCGTGCTCGGAGGCCAGATGACAGCCGCCGGTGTGCTCCTCATCGCCGGGGCTATGAGTATTGGACAGGGCCGCCGTCCAAAGCGGACCGAGGTTTGCGCCTATGCCCTAGCGGGTGCCCTCTCGGTCGTCCTCACGAGCGGCGTGAACTTCGCATTGGTCTCTGATTTCCGCTGGCTCCTGGTCGCGCCGGTGATTCTCTGGCTTGCCGCGACTATTTTCCTCTGGCGGCGAGCATCGGGGAGCGCGCCCGATGGCAGGCGAGAATGACGCACGCCATGCGGCTCCTGTCGCCGCGCTTGCCAAGAGCCTGTCCTGGGTGTCGGCAATAACCAAACCCGCCGACGGGCGCTTAATCTCGAGGTGAGCCGATGAACATTGGGCAGGCTGCGGAGAAGTCGGGATTGCCCCCGAAGACGATCCGCTATTACGAGGACATCGGCCTGCTCCGTCCGGCCCGGCGTGCCAACGGGTTTCGTGACTATGGCGACAAGGATGTGCACGAACTCCGGTTTGTCGCGCGGGCGCGCAGGCTGGGTTTCAGTGTCGAGGAATGCCGGCACCTGCTGGCACTATACCGCGATACCGGCCGCGCGAGCGCTGAAGTACGCGCGACCGCCACCACTCACATCGAGGCGATCCGGATCAAGATCGAAGAACTTTGCTCAATGGAGCGCGCGCTTTCTCATCTGATCAAACAGTGCGCTGGCGATGCGCGACCGGAATGCCCGATCCTGGAGGAGCTTTCAGGGAATTGAGGAGCTCACTCTGGAGGGACGGGGCCATGTCCTCGATGGTCGTCGTAGGGGAGGGCTTGCCGCATGGCAGCCGCGATGCGCCGTTCAAAGCAACGGTCAATGATGTCGTCGGGCGATCGTGAATGCCTCCGGTCGCGCTCGGCCTTCATTACAAATGGCTTTCGGCTATCGTTTCGATGACGCGACATTGAGCAGCTTTGCCCCCGTCGCAGGAGGTGGCAAGCTTTTGAAGCTCCGCTCGCAACCGATGAAGCGAGGCAATCCGCTCCTCGACCTTCTCGAGGTGGCGGCGGGCAATGGCGGCGGCTTCCGCGCAATCGCGCTCAGGCTGATCGGACAATGCCATTAGCGAGCGGACGTCATCGACCGAAAATCCCATCGACCGGCCATGACGAATGAAACTCAGGCGAACAAAGTCGGACTTGCCGTAGGTTCGACGTCCCGACGTGGTCCTCTCCGCCTTCGGCATGAGGCCGATGTCTTCATAGAAGCGGATCGTGGTGACGTTCGTGCCGGTCGCGGCCGCCAGCTGGCCGATCATCAGCGTTTGGGACATGCGGCTTGATCCTCCAGTAACTGGAGGTTGTAGGGCACGGCCATGGGCGATGTCGAATCGAACGGATGCGGCTGCACTGGAGATGCGGCACGGGCGGAGAATGATCCGACTTACCGCCGCGCTTTGTGGATCGTCGTGCTGCTCAATCTCGGCTTTGGCCTTTGCGAGATTGTGGGCGGGTTTCTCGCGAACAGCCAGGCGTTGAAGGCCGACGCGCTCGATTTCATTGGCGACGGCTCGATCACCTTCATCGGCATCCTCGCCCTCGCATGGACGCCCGGCACGCGTGCGCGCGTCGCGATGGTCCAGGGCCTGTTCCTCGCACTGCTCGGCCTTGCCGTGATCGGCTGGGCGATCTGGCGCGCCACGAACGCCGTCCCGCCCGAAGCCGAATTGATGGGTGGAATCGGGATCGTGGCATTGGCGGTCAACGTCGCGACTGTCGCTGTCCTCGCGCGCTTCCGAGGCAAGGCGGGCGCCCAGGCGCGGGCGATCTGGCTGTTCTCGCGCAACGACGCTCTGGCCAACGTCGCGGTGATTATCGCGGCGGGTCTCGTTGCATGGCTCGACAGCGCATGGCCCGACCTTATCGTCGCCGGCGCAATCGCGCTCCTTTTTCTTCATTCGGCATCCGAGATCATTCGCGATGCGCGCCATGACCTTACCGAAAGACCCCGCTGATGTGGTTCCGTCGCTCGTATCGACTTCTCGGCTGCTTCATCGCCGCGACCTTTCTGCTCGTCGGCCCGGCCGCCAAGGCAAGCGAAGCCGACACGATCTGGCGGCTGCTCGACTACATCGCGGTCGACTACGGTGCTGCCGTCCAGAACGGCCGGGTGGTGAGCGCTGCCGAGTATGCCGAAATGTCTGAATTCTCCGCCACTGCCAGCACCCGCATCGCGGCCTTGCCGGAGACTCCCGCGCGCGCCCGACTCATCGCCGAGGCGCAGGCGCTCCAACGCGAGATAGGGGCAAAAACGGCACCGGAGGCCGTGGCCCGCCGGGCCCGGGCGATCGGCGGGATGTTGCTGTCCGCCTATCCGGTCGCGGTCGCGCCGCGCATGCCGCCGGATTTTGCTCGTGGTGCGGCGCTCTATGCCGCCAATTGCGCGAGTTGCCACGGGGCACGTGGCGACGGGAGAGGCCCGGCCGCCGCGACCTTGAATCCGCCGCCGATCGCCTTCGCCGACATAACCCGGGCGCGCGAGCGCAGCCTGTTCGCCCTCTACCAAGTCATCAGCCAGGGCATCGACGGAACGGCGATGCAGAGCTTTGCTCACCTGCCCGAAGCCGATCGGTGGGCGCTCGCCGACTATGCCGGGTCGCTTGCCTTCCAGAATGTGGAGGAGGGAAGGCGGCTCTGGCAGGGCGATCCGTCATTGCGGAGCTGGATGCCAGGTCTCGAAGCGCTGACGAGCATCACGCCCGCTACCCTCGCATCCCAGATGGGCGTCGCGCGCGCGGACGCGGTGACCGCCTATCTGCGCGCCAATCCCACCGCCGTCTCGAACGCAAGGGGCTCTCTCGCGCTGGCACGGCAGCGGCTCGAACAGGCATTGGGAGCCTACCGGTCCGGCGACCGGGCGGGTGCGGAAAGGCTTGCCCTCTCAGCCTATCTGGATGGATTTGAGCCGCTTGAGCCGGCACTTTCGGCACGGGACGCCCCTCTCATGGGCGAAATCGAACGGGCGATGGCGGAGCTGCGAGCCCGCATCGGCCGCGGCGAACAGGCCGGATCGGTCTCCGATCAGCTCGCGGCTGTGGACGCTCTGTTTGCCCGCGCGGAGCTTGTACTCGCCGATGATCAGGCCAGCGCGGGATCGACGTTTGCGGGAGCATTCGCGATCCTGCTGCGCGAGGGGCTCGAAGCGCTCCTTGTCGTCGTCGCGATGATCGCCTTCCTGAAAAAGGCGGAACGCGACGAGGCGTTGCCCTACGTGCATGGCGGCTGGGTTGCGGCGCTGCTCGCCGGTGCGGCGACGTGGGTGGCCGCGACCTATTTGATCGGCGTGAGCGGGGCGAGCCGCGAACTGACCGAAGGATTTGGCTCGCTCCTCGCTGCGGTGATCCTTTTGTCCGTCGGCATCTGGATGCACGGCAAGTCCAGAGCGGAGGAATGGCAGCGCTATATCCGCGAAACGCTCGGCAAGGCGCTCTCCAGGGGATCGGCCTGGTTCCTGTTCGGGTTGTCGTTCATCGTCGTTTATCGGGAGGTGTTCGAGACGATACTCTTCTATGCGGCCTTGTGGGCGCAGGGAAATGGCGGATCACTTCTCGCTGGCGCGGCAACGGCAATCGCACTGCTTGGCCTGATCGCATGGCTCATGCTGCGATTCAGCCGGACCCTGCCGATCGGCAAGTTCTTTGCCTACAGCGCCATCCTGATCGCCGTCCTCACCGTAGTCCTCGCGGGCAAGGGGGTGGCCGCCCTTCAGGAGGCGGGGTTTGTCGGCGTGCATCCATTGGACGATTTTCCCAGGATTTCGATGCTCGGGGTGTTTCCGACCCTCGAAGTCGTCGCTGCACAACTGGTGGCGCTGGTGGCGATCATCATCGGCTTCTGGTACACTTCGCGGCGCCCGACGGGTGGCGGCGTGGATTCGTCCCATTAATGACTTCAATTGGTCCCTTCCGGCGGCGCCGGAACATGTGCGGGGACGGTCTCGGTGAGGAGTAGTGGCTCGGGGCGGTGCGCAGCCTTTAGGACGCGCACTAGCGAATGTCCCGACCTGCAAGCACCCGTACCGCCTGGATGAGGATAGTGGCTTCCAAGCTATCCTGCTCAAGGCTGGCGAGAAGCTGATCTCGCTTGTTGGTATAGCGGCCGCTTGGCAGTGAGGGATAAAGGGGACTACACCCGGGTCATGTCTGCTTTGCGCCGCGCATGGCTGGGACTTGTCTCCGTAGGGGTGATCCTGTTCGCCTTCGGCTCCTTCACCTATGCGCTGGCCTGTGAGGCATCTTGCCCGGCTGCGGACCATTCCGGCTGCGGCAATTCGAATCTCGATGACTGCCTGGTCGTCTGCAACACGCTTTGCAGTGCCGCCGTCCCCGCTGCGCCGGTGCCGCCCGGCATCAGCGACATCCCGACGCTTCGCGCGACTGCCCTTATGCAAAGCCTGGACGGGATACCTTCCGGCCCCGATCCGCCGCCGCCGCGAGCGTAGCGCGAGTGACTTCAACATCATTTTTTGGAGAACCAAGATGAAGAAGATCATCGCAGCGACACTTGGCTTGCTGTTCGCCAGTACGGGGGCAATCGCCGCCGTGCCGGGCGCGCTTCACGCCGTCGCCGAAGCATGTGGTTGCTGCTGTTGCTAAGGCACTAGCGTAACCTCGGGGGGCGTCCGGTCTTAGGGTCGGGCGCCCTTTCCTATCGCCAGATCCATATGATGGCCGAGCAGGTTGGCCTGCTTTCCGCCCAGAGCGGACCGGCAGCCAGCGACCCATTGCGGACGTTCTCGATTCACACCGAGCCGCGGCTATCCAGCATGTCGATCACCGGACAATTCGGCACATGACCACCGGAACAGCGCTCGACGGTGGTGGCGAGGAGATGCTCAAGCCTGGCCAGGTCGGCAATCTTGTGCCGGACCTTTTCCAAATGACGAGACGCGATTTCGCGCACTTCGTCGCAGCACGCTCCGTCGGGTCCACCGAGGTTCAGGATCGCTCTCACCTCGTCCTGCGCGAAGCCAAGATCGCGCGAACGCTTGATGAAGCTCAGCGCCCTGATGTGCTGCTCGGAATAGACCCGGTGGCCGCCCTCGGTTCGATCGGGCTTGTCGAGCAGACCGACCCTTTCAAAGTAGCGGATCGTCTCGATGTTGACGCCGGTGCGGCGGGCGAGTGCGCCTATCGCAAGATTACCCATGCACAAATCCCTTGAATCTGTAGCCACTACAGATGGCAGATAAGCGCGAATCGCAATGGAGACGAGACGTGACTGATCGACGCCCCCCCGGTGCCCCGAATAAGAGCGGTGCCGAGCGCAAGGTTGCCGCTGTTGGTATTGTGGCCAGCCTCATCGCTCTTCTTTCCGCCACGGCCTGCTGCGTGCTGCCCTTTGCGCTTGCCGGTCTCGGCATTGGCGTGGGCGGGCTGGCGACGCTGGTGCCCTATCGATGGCCGCTGACCATAGCGGCGCTCGTCATGGTGGGGGCGGGGTGGTTTTTCTACCTGCGGAAGCGCCGCGCCTGTACTCTCGACCCGGATTGCAACGCCAGGCCGAGAACCGCGACCCTCGTCATGCTTTGCATCGCTTCGGTGATCGTGGCGATCTGCGCGCTATGGGGCTTCATCGAGCAGCCGCTGATGCGCGCCTTGGGAGGGGCCTGATGCAGCTGGCTTCCACGCTCACGTGCCCGGCGTGCGGCAAGGCTTCGACCGAGACGATGCCGACGAATGCGTGCCAGTTTTTCTATGACTGCCCGCATTGCGGGGTGCTCCTCAAGCCTCTTCCGGGCGATTGTTGTGTCTTCTGCTCGTACGGCGATGTTCCCTGCCCGCCCATCCAGGAGGCGAAAGCGGAAGGGCGCGTGGCGTCCTGTGAAGGCGGAGCCTGCGGTGGCTGACGATTGCCCCGATGCCCAATGTTCCGAAAGGGATTGGGCCGGCAATCGCTGGAGTCTCATGCTGATCTGGGGGTTGCCTGCCCTGATCATGCTTGCCGCCGCGCTGGGCGATCCAGTCGTCCGGGGAGTCATCTGGACCGCCATGCTCCTGTGGATGGGCGGTGCATGTCTGTTGAACGCCAGGCAATGCACACGAACCCATTGCCGTTTCACCGGGCCATTCCTCATTGTGATGGCGGGTCTGGTCGCCGGTGATGCGATAGGTGTCCTGACATTGGGCACCCATGGTTGTATCATCCTTGGCGGAATTACCGTCTTTGGATTTGTCGTCCTTTGGTGGGGCAGCGAGCAAATCTGGGGTAAGTTTTCGCGCTGACAAAAAGACGCCGACGGAAGCTAGGAACGGAGCGCAGTACGTCCGCATTCCACCCATTCCGGTCATTTCGAGCCCATATCCTGCGGCGCAGTTGATGCCGTCAGCCGTTGACCCAAAGCGTGGCTAGGCGCACCCTTACGGCCGTCGGGCCTTGGGGAGGTGTTAATGAAGCCGTTCACCACGCTAGCCGCAGCACTTTTCGGCATCATGGCTTTCGCGCACCTCTATCGGCTGGTCCAAGGTTGCGAGGTTGTCGTGAGCGGCACCGTGATTCCGCAATGGGTCAGTGTGGTCGGACTAGTTATCGCGGTGGTCATGTCGTTGATGCTCTGGCGCGAGGCCCGGCGCTAACGAATGGCCGCTTTCGGACGAGGCTTCGACAAGTCATTTCCGACCGAGATGGGCGGGTCGCTGACGTTCCGCCTAACCTAGCAATTGAAGGGGATTGAAATGCGGCGGCAACGGACCGGGGCGCGTAAACCCGCGACCCCGTCCTGACCTCTCCAGACCAATGGATAGGCTGGAGCTTCTAGTCTTTCAGATTGAGAATGCCTGTCGGAGCAACTGACGGTGGCGCTCAGCGAATATCGCGGGCGGCAAGGATGCGGGCAGCCTGAATTAGCGAATTGGCGTCGCTGGTCGCACGCTCCAGCTCATCGAGGGCGGTCGGAATTTGGTGAGGTGGATGGATGGTGATCGCGACCGGGCAGGCATCCTCCATGATGATGCCGGCCGCCGTCGTCAGGCGGGTGACCAACTCGTTCGCGTCGTCCATGCCTAGCCTCCTTCACCGCGACGAAGCGGCCTTGTGCGGACGAAGTCCAGACCCAGCATTTTAAGTGCACATTCCATTCGACTTCGCTCTGGAACGAAGCATTGGTGTTCGTGTGAATCGCAGCCGCTGAGGTGACGCGGCTGCCGCCCCGAACGGTCGAACCGCGGGGCTGTAGGTGGTGGGAGGCGGCAATGAAGCAACCTCCCGCACAAGGACACCCACAATGCCGAAGCAACCCAAACTCACCGACCTGCAGCTGATCCTGCTGACCTCCGCCAGCGGCCGCGCCGATGGCAACATCTTCCCGATCCCGGACTCGCTGAAGGCCGATGACCCGCGCCTGGACAAGGGCCTGCGCGGCCTCCTCACGAAGAAGCTGGTCGCCGAGATGGATGTCGCCAAGCCGACCCTGACATGGCGCGAAGAGGATGATCGTCGCATCGGCCTGAGCATCACCGATACGGGCCGGGAGGCGATCTCGGTCGAACCGGTGGGCGGCGCACTTGGCGGAGCCGACAACGATCCCCCGGTCTCGCCGCCTCCGCCCGAGAAACCCGCGACCGGCGTCAAGGCCGGCACCAAACAGGCCCTGCTGGTCGAAATGCTGGAAAGGGAAGGGGGCGCCTCGCTCGACGAGATCACCGCCGCCACCTCCTGGCTGCCGCACAGCGCCCGCGCGATGCTGACCGGGCTTCGCAAACGCGGGTTCACGATCACGAACGAGAAGGTGGATGGCGTCCGCCGCTACCGCGTGATGAAAGCCGACGCATAATGGATGCGAGGCTCGAAGAGGAACTGGCTGCGCTGGCGACAATGTCGCCGGCGCAGCTGCGCGACAAATGGCAGCGCGTCTATCGCGAGCCGCCACCGCCATTCGCGCCCGATCTCCTGGCGCGCGGCATCGCCTACCGGCTGCAGGAGAAGGTGTACGGCAAACTCGCCGCTGCCACCCGCCGCGAGATCGAGCGCCTGCAGCGCCAGTATGAGAAGACCGGCCAAGTGCTGACCGAGGCCTGCGCCACGACGAAGCCTGGCACCGTGCTCATCCGTGAATGGAAGCAGGAGCGGCACCATGTCCTGATCCTGGAGGACGGCTATCTCTATCGCGACCGGCGCTACAGCTCGCTCAGCCAGATCGCGAACGAGATCACCGGCGTGCGCTGGTCGGGACCGCGTTTCTTCGGTCTGAGGCGGGGAGGGGGCGCCAAAGCGCCGAAGGCATCCGATGTCCAGGGATGACCAGCGGCGCCAGGGCCGCGCAACGCGCTGCGCGATCTATACGCGCAAGTCCACCGAGGAAGGGCTCGACCAGGAGTTCAACAGCCTCGATGCGCAGCGCGAGGCTTGCGCCGCTTATGTGCTCAGCCAGAAGCACGAGGGCTGGTCGCTCCTCCCGGACTATTATGACGATGGTGGCTATACGGGTGGCAATATGGACCGGCCCGGCCTCAAGCGGCTGCTGGCGGACGTCCAGGCGGGCAAGGTCGATGTCATCGTCGTCTACAAGGTCGACCGGCTGACCCGGGCGCTATCGGATTTCTCGAAGATCGTCGATGTGCTGGATGCGGCCGGTGCCAGCTTCGTCAGTGTCACCCAGGCGTTCAACACCACAACCAGCATGGGGCGCCTGACCCTCAATGTGCTGCTGAGCTTCGCCCAGTTCGAACGCGAGGTGATGGGCGAGCGCGTGCGCGACAAGATCGCGGCATCGAAGCGCAAGGGGATCTGGATGGGCGGGCCCGTGCCGCTCGGTTACGATGTCGTCGACCGCAAGCTGGTCATCAACGAGCAGGAAGCAAAGACCGTCCGGCATATCTTCCGCCGTTATCTGGAACTCGGCTCGGTGCGCGAGCTGATGACGGCGCTGGCCAGCGAAGGCGTCCGATCCAAGGTCCAGACCATGCGGGACGGCAGCAAGCGGGGCGGGTGCCACTTCGTTCGCGGACCGCTCTACTGCCTGCTCAAAAACCCGATCTATGCGGGCCAGATCCAGCATCACAAGGCGGTCTATCCCGGCCAGCACGAGGCACTGCTGTCCCAAGAGCTGTGGGACCGGACACAGGCATCGCTCTCCGAGAATGGCGCATCGCGCCGGCGCGGTACCAACGCAATTGAGCCAAGCCTGCTCGCAGGTCGAATGTGGGATGGGGGCGGCCGGGCAATGGTCGCCTCCCACACGAACAAGGGCGCACGTCGATATCGCTATTACATATCGGCGCCTGGGGCCGACCGGGAGGACCCGAACAGCATCCGCCTTCCTGCCGGCGAGGTCGAAACCCTGTTCCGGCAAGCGCTCGCCGGCAGGATCCGAGACGCTCAGAAGCTGACGCAGGATCTGGAAGCAGCAGGCGCCGGTCCGACCCGGTTCCATGCGGCCTCGCGATATGGCCGGATTGCTGATGATATGTCGACGATGACGGTGTCCGAACTTCGCCAGCTTCTCGCAGATACGGATGTGCGAGTTGAGATCAAAGGCGACCGGATGGTGGGGAGCTATCTCCCTCAAGGCCTTCTGGGAGCGGAGCAAAGCGATGCCCAGGGTGAGCGATGTCAGTTCAAAATCCCCGGCGTGTTGGTGCGTCGTGGTCATGAGGCGCGGCTGGTGCTGGTTGCGGATCAGCCTGGGCGGCGGCGGGTGAATTCGCATTTGGTGGCGCTGATCGCTCGAAGCTTCGCAGCGCGGAAGCAATTGATCGAAGGGGAGGCGCCGACGAACAAGGCGACTGCCAATGCCCGCAAGTCCCAGCTCTCTCGCGCCGTGCGTATGAGCTATCTCGCGCCGGACATCATTCAGTCAATTCTGGAAGGGACACAGCCCCAAGGCTTAGGCGCGAGGGAGATGTTGCGGATGGGGAATCTGCCGATGTCTTGGGTTGCGCAGCGGCGCCTCTTTGGATTCGAACACGCTGAGTGAATGGCTTCCTTGAGCGGATTCTCGCGATCCTCGCGGCTTTGGCGATCCTGAGTGCCGCTGGTAGATTGCCGGGAGCGGCCTCACTTTGTTCGTGGGGCGAGGCCCGACCGACCTTCTCCGAATTGCCTAGGTGCGATCCTCAATTATGAGGCAGACGGCTCGGCGCTGTTCCGCATAGGCTAAAGCAGCTTTCTCTGCTTCTTCAGAGCTTTCGTATTCGCCTTGCTCCATAAATGCAGACTTTGGGCCTTCGGCTTTGAACACGGCGCATATCTGTCCGCTGGAGCTCCTCGACAACGCTAATCTTGCTACCGTCACACCAGTCGGCTTCTTAGGAATGCGGATGATTTGCATAGGACTTGGATAGCGTCCGCGCAGCCCGAAGGCGAGGTTTATTGGTGCGCTGGCTGTTCCACACCTCAGACCGTCCTCCACATTGCCGATCGTTGGCTTCGACTGGTGGGTCACCCCTGCCGCCGCCGCCTGAGCTCCGAAAGCCGCGGGTCTGAGCCCACTGAGGGATCCTCGGACAGGAGGTCGAGGGTGGCCTCGATCTTATATGGCCAATGCTGCGGATCCTCGCCGAGCACTGCCCACAAGATGTCGAGCAACGCTGCGGGATGTTGATGCGCTGGGTGCGGTTCGGCCCCGCTCGTCATCAGCATCATTTGCATCGATGTCGATCGGGCGGGGACCAGCCGGGGCAAGATCGCCTCCACGACGGCAGGCATCTGATCTCCACTGCCGAGCGCGAGATCGACCAAGCGAGCCGAAACCAACGGGTTCCGGAGCGCGCGCTGTTTCGGCCACACAGTGCGCAAGAACGGGAGGAGACGCTCGGGCCAGCGCGTAGCTACGTTCTTGGACCAGTTTCCGAGATGCCACAGGAGCTGCCCGCGCAGTTCATCATCTGCGTGAATAAGAACTTCGCGAAGCTCGGTGTCGGTGATCAGGCGTTCGGGTTCGGGTGCATCAGCCTCCCCGCCCCAACCGGCGAGCAACATGCCGGCCAAGATTTCAGCATGCTTGCGACGTGACAAGGTCCTGCCGGCGCGCAAGATAAGTCCGGCCTTGATCCGCTCGAAGAGTGGGCGCGACGGTGATCGCGCCGCCCAAAAAATGCCGTCCCACAAGGCCTCGGCATCGGTATCCTCCGCATCGATGGCGGGAAGTAAGGCGCGTCCGGTCCAGGCCGGATCGATATTGAAAAGCCAATTATATTGATTGCCCATCATCACCAAAGCGTGGCGACGGCGATCCCCCGCCAAGGCCAGGAGCTGGTCGGCCCGCGCTATCCAGTTATCCGGGAATCCGCCACCGACGACCCTGTCCTGCTTCATTGGGTCGTCCATCAGCAGGCGCACGAGGCGGCCGACCGGGGCGTTGAGGGCGTCGTCAGCCCAACTTTGGTCAGCGCGATGTGCCCGCCCGACGTCGCCCAGCGCGAGGGCGGCAACGAGCCCATTCCAGAGTGGCGGCAGCACGGAGGCTGCGTCGCCGTAGAGTCGATGGCCGATCCGCTGCATCCAGTCCGACACCGGATAGGCAATGCCGCTGAGGAGCGGGAGCGGCAGCGTCCGGAGGCGACCGCCGATCAGCGCGATCATCCTGACCGAGTCGTTCAGTCGCGCATCGGCATGCAGTAATGCGGACCAGGCCGCCGCCGGCGTTTCGCCGGAGCGCGCAGCATGGGTCAGCGCCGCAAGCGCGCGCAGTGGCCGCTGCTCCGCCAGTCCGCGGAACGGCTCGCGCTGGACGTGGTCGAAAAAGTCGACATGCCCGCCGGCCGCTTGCGCCGCACCAAGGATTTGCGCGACCGGTATGTCGACAATGGCGTCCGGCGCCGTGTCGGTCTCGATGGTGTAGACTTCGGGCGCATTGGAATCCGCAGAGTGATCCCCGGCCTGCGTCGTCCATTCCGGATCGATCGCGCGCAGCGCGGCAAGTTCGGCCTCGACATCGAAGCCGAACGTCACGCCCTGCGATACCAGCCAATGCAGGCGGCTCAGTCGATAGTGCGCCTCGGCCCGGCTCGGCCCGCCTCGCACCTGGCCGCTCCACGGGTAGGTCGTTGTCAGGAGACGCTGCTCGATTGCCGTGCGTGAGGCCACCGAAAGGTCGGGCCACAGGTCCCGGATCGCATAGAGAAGGTCGCGTTGGTGATGGGTCGACCAGAACAGTTCGTCGCTGAGCGCGAGCAGGGTGGCGGCGCCTTCGTCCGGATCGAGCAAGCGGTTTGCAGCCGCCCAAATCCGCATGCGCGCGAAAACATAGGGATCGGAGACGGGCCAACGCGCTACCTCGACCCGTGCGGCCGCAGGATCGATTGCGTGCAAGCGGGCCATCAACTGCTGCATGATCACGATTGGGCAGCGAATGCCGTACTCGTCGTGGGTGAGCGGCGGGCCGCCATCATCGGCCCGGGTGTGCTCGAAATGAATATGGTCATCGCCGGTCAGCTCGCGTTCCAGCGAGATGGCGAGTTCGAGGAGGCCGCGAAATAGAATGACGGCATAGGCGACATGGTCGTCGGGAATCGGCAGGGCATCGTGCGGACGAGGATATTCGATGTCGATGTGGACAAGCTTGTCGGGCGGCGTTTCCCAGTGGAGCGGATGCCGAACGCCATAGGCGCGTGAAGCGGTGACCTGAGGCTTGTACAGGTCGACATAGGCACGGATGAGCGACTGCCCCCATCCCTCCTGCTGCGCGCGCGCATCGATATCGTAGCGCGCCATGTCGGGATCTGGCCTGACGTCGGCCCAGGCCGCGAACAGCGAGCGCCATTGTTGCCTGATGGTTTCGGGGAAACGTGTCGGATCCTGTCGCAGCCAGGATTCGATGCTTCGCACAATGTCCGGATGAAGCGCGCCTTGGTGCCCTGCCCACCACAAGGCGATCGGCTGATGCGCGATCCGTTGGACCCAGATACCGAGGCTGCTGAGCCTTGGCGGCAGCTGCGCCGCTTTGCGCGCATCGCCACCACGCATCGCCGCCAAAGCGCCTTCGCCGGCCTCGTCGCGGTCGCCGCGGCCGATCGCGAAGACGTCGAGCGCTTCTGCCGGAACCTTGCGGTTGCGCAGGAAGTCTTCACTGGCCTCGACATCTGGGACGGGATCCGACCCCAAGCCCAGGGCTGTAAAGGGGTCGAACACCTCAGACTCGTCGACATAGGGGTCGATCTTGTCGGGGTTGGCAAAGCGATGAGCGGGATCGAACGCGAGGAGCCAGCGTGCATCAAGGGTGCTGTCTGCCGTGGCAAACCGCCGTGCTCCCTCGCGGGTCGCCATGACCTCGGCGACTTGGGTGCGGATATGTGGTTCGAGCGCCGCCGGACCGACGGCGGCCTGTACAAGCAAGCCGTCATACCAATTGTCGACATTGCTTGCGCGCTCCGCCCAGGCGCCCAGCGTATCCCATAGCGGCCCGAACCCATTGCTGCTGTCGAACGCGATGGCCTGAACGCCCTTATGCTCCCACAGCGCCTTGGCCGCTTCGCTTTCGCCATCCTGAAAGGCATAGAGTCGATTGCGACTGCCCGCCTGCAGGTTCAGCGCTTCGAGCAGATACTGAACAGGCGGGTCTTCGGCGGTGTAGCCGACAAAGACGATCTGGAAGCGCGACAGTAGCGACTGAATAAAGCGCGTCGCCCAGCCGTCGGAAAGGTAAGCGCGTCCGAAATCGGCGCTCGACACGACGAACTCTTCGTCGGCCGGCTGCCGATAGGCGGCGTCCACGCGACCGTGGAGATGTACGATGCCCCGAAACTCATGGTCGCTTCGGGGATCGGGCAATCGAGGGGGCCCTGAACAAGGCAAATCGGTGTCACACGCTTCGAACAAAAGATCGAAATTTGTAGTGACGAGTCGCGTCACTCCGGCCCGGGAGGTCGCGAGTTTCAGTAAGACACGATGTGCGCCTAGGCCGGCGCCGGCCTTAGGCGTGATCGCTTGGGCCACGGCCGCGCGAACATCCGCGACTTCAAATTCGCGTTCCATCAGACCGAAGACGCGGTCGGTCGCAACCAACCCGCCAACCCCGGCCATCCGGCCCATCTTTATGGATTTGTCGAGCAAGCTTCGCGCAGGACTGTCTTGCGCGGCGCCAAGTAGGTCAACGACCTTGCGGCCAAGCGTCTCGAAGTTGGGTAAGCCGGCCTCGTGCTGCGAGACGCCTGCGCCGCAAAAGAAGATGACGTCGCCCGTGTCGCGCGCGACCAACAGCTCGTCAGGAATTGAAGGGCCGCCGGGAATGAACCGCATGTAGGCCATTATCGCCTGCCGCCGATTTCCGTCCAACGCTTTCGCAGCTATGACAGACGACCGGGTGGACGCGAAGCTCAAGTCAATCCATCGCGCGACACATCGCGAATTCAAGCGCGGAGCAGGCCGACCCTGATCAGCCCGCCACCTAGGGCAACTCAAGAGAGGCTGAGAGCTTGCGGAAATTGTCCGCCATCCTGCGCCAAACCATTGCAGGATCTTCGCACCAAATTTCCGCGAGTGACGGCACAACGAGGCCGGCATCCCAGGGATAGGCCGGCCGGTCTCCGACCATTCCGAAGGGCCCGTCTGTTTCAGGGATCACGCGATCGCGCGGCATAGCCGCTATTGCACCCCGCCCCCGCTCGCTGGTCACCATGCCGGGCCCGACCGAGAACCAGCAGTCCAGCTCGGATGCGCGCTGCACCTGCTTGGGCGTACCGGCGTACCAGTGAAGAACGCATTGCCCGGCCCTCGGTTCGAGGGACAGTACATCAAGCAGGAGGTTGGCGGCGCCCCGGCTGTGAAGTGAGATGATCTTGCCGCCCGCGCGGGCCGCCAGACTCAAGATGTCTGTTAAGATGGCGCCTTGCCGATCGAGCGACGCCTTATGGGGCCGCGAACCATCGAGGCCAACCTCGCCGATATAACGCGTGCGAGGGAGCAATTGCTCGAAAAGCTCCAGCTCATGCTCTCGCCCGGCCGCGAGTTCGGGATGGAGGCCGAGGGCCGTTCGAATGCGGCTGTTCTCGGGGGCCAGCGCCGCCGTGCCCAAGAAGGCGGTCGGCGTCGTGGTGACGGAGAGGACATAGACGCCCTGCCGCGCCGCCTCACGTGCGACCGCGTGCGGATCCCGGTATAGATCGAGGTGACAGTGGAAATCGATCAGGGCCATTGGACGGTCGCGAGGAAGCCTTTGAGCTCCTCTACACCCCGTCCCACGGCCGCCACAATCGCCTGTCTTTCGATGTTGCCCCTTGGCAGGGGGCCCGACATCGACGCCCATCGTTCGAGCCGATGATCCGCATTGAACGCATCGTAGCGCGCTACGGCGCTCCTAGTCGCCAGGACATCATCCCCCTTGGCGGTCTGAGCGAGATTGGGCCACCGATAAGGCGTAGGGTCCGCGACGCCAGCGCCGTGGAAGGCGGCGCGCCGGATCAGGCACGGGACGCAGCGGCCGCATTGCCGGTTGAGCCGCTTGCCCTTCCCGCAGGAATAGGAGGTCGCCGCAAGCTGGGCTAGGTTTGGCCAAGCGGGCGCCGCGAGCATCTCCCCCTTTGTCGCGGCGGCGAACGGATTATGGAGCGCGATCGCGAGCCCGGCATCGGCCCAGATCGAGGAAAGCTCGGTCAGAAAATGAGGATGCGTCGTCCGGGTGCTGAGCGAACCAATCCGACGCCGCGTGAAGGGAGGATTGATGGCGATCAACGCGTTTTCGGGGACGATGACTTCGTTCGTCCCGAGCGCCGACGCGGCGAGAAGGCCATAAGCGAAGAACAGGATCGAGCGGGCGCGCGTCGACGCTTCATAAGGCGGGCGCCAGCGTTCGCTCACCCTGCCTTCGAACCGATGATCGCCAAGGCCGAGGGCATGCGCGAGATATTTTTGCGGGGAGATTTCCTTGGGCGAGCCTTGGCTCACCAAGAGTGGATGGCGGCCGGCCTGCAGAAGCCCAACGGCCCCCAGCAGACTGTCGAGCCCGCCGGAAAACAGGCACACGCAGTCGCGATCGGTAAACCGGCCCTGCATTGGTGGTGGCGCCTGACCACCCGACCGCAGCCGCACAGACCAAATGTCGCCGGTCAGAAAGCGGAACGTCGCCGCCAACCTGTCGACCTGTGGCTGCCACGGCGCCGGGTCGGACAAGGCGACGTCGAGATGGATCACCCGCGTCCAGCCGTCTTCGGCCTCGGCCCGCATCACGAACCGGTCTGCAGCGAAGACGGCCAGCGCGATGCTCAAGAAATCCCAGGCGGCGCTGGTCGGGGCCTGCGGCAGCTTGCGCTGCACCGCCATTGGCAGGGTAGTGCCCAGCCCGGCGCACTCGGGCGTTCCCGCATGATAGAGGGCGACCCCGATCGCGCCGGTCCCATAGGCCGCGGCGGCGGCCGTGGCATCGGGGGTTGCGACGAGCCTCGTCATTCCCATTCCCTCATCTCCGCCAGGACGGCATTGGTGACCTGCGCGACCACGCCCTCGACCGCTTGGGGCGTCAGCAAGGCGCCGGCATTTTGCAGGATCGGCGTGCCGACCAGATCGGTGACTTCGCGGATGAGGTCTCGAAGGCCATTTTCGCGGGCGACCGCGACAGTCGGTGAGACCCCGTCGGCGGCTTTCCCGGCCTCGGCTGCGATCGAGGCGAAGACCAGCTCGGCCACGAAGCAACGGGTGGCGATCAGCAGCGTCAGGTCGTTGACGGCATCGGGCGTGAAAATATCGACATCCCCCAGCGCCTCGAATAGCGCCTCGCCGACGGCGAGCCGGGCGGCCTCCTCATCGAGGATGCCCGGAGGGCAGAAGGCGTCGACGATTTCCGCGATGGCCTCTTCGACCGGGCGGCCCGTCAGAACCCGCAGGTCCAGCGCCCCAGGCACTGGATCCAGCCCGCTTGCCGCGCGGGCCAGGGCAGCGAGCGCCGCGCCGCCCGTTCTAGTCGCGCGCGCATAGCGTCTGGCCCCGCCCGCCCCCACGCCCCTGGCGAACCGCCCGGCGGCCCGCCGCGCATCGCCGGGATTGCCGGACCCATAATAGTCGCGCAGCGCGCGGCGCGTCCCGGCAAGCGGGCGAGGCGGCAGTGGTTCGGGCGGTGGCGGATTTGGTTGCCCGTCAGCTGGCGGTGCACCATCTTCGGGCGCCTGGGGATCCGGTGGCGGCGCGGGATCGCGGTCGCCCCACGAGGGAACAAGCGGCTTGCCGCCGCCGAGTGACGGCTTGGACTGGGAGGTGCCCACTATTTCTTCTCCAGGTACTTCTTGCTGCGCAGCAGGAAAGCGATGCCCTGGTTCATGTTGGCGACGGGCAGCGTGGCGACGAAGGAGGCGAGGTCTTTCCTGGCTTCGGGCGATGCTTCGCCCAAGATGACGGCACCATGCAGGCCCGGAACGCGTTCGCTCCAATCCCCTTCGCGAAGTTTCGAAATGATCGCTCCCATCACCGCCTGCTGATCCGGGCCGGAAAGGCCCTCGGCGATGGCCTTGCCCTCAGGGGACGTCGCACTGGTGATGCCCATCAACGCGGCAATGGCTTCGCGGGCGCTCTCGCTCAGGCCCGAGCGCGCCAGCGCCGGCGCCATCACGTCACGGCTCAGGAACATGGCCGCGCGGAGCGCGGCCGGATCGTCGAAGACGGGCTCCATCGTCCGCCACTGGTCGACGAATACCTGATGCCGCTTCCACTCCGGCGGCAGTTCAGCGTCGCCACCCTTGTCTGGGGGAAGGAGAATGTCCTTCTTCTCCCTGTCATCCATGACGATCCGAAATAGCAGCTGCACGGCGGCGGCGTCGGTCCCCCGCTCGAAAACCGCGAGCTTGGCTAGCGTTGCCAAGTCGGTCGTCATCTGACGGGAAGTTGCCAACGTCTGGCGCAGCGTCACTGCGTTCAGAAGCCGTTTCACGATGCGGGGATTGCCGCCGATATTGGGTGCGGTGGCGAGGATCGGTGCGAGCCGGTCCGCCACGGCAAGCGTGTCACGAAGTCCGGGAGGATTACCCGCAAGGTCATCCACCTCGGCGCGGGTGAAGGTGGCCCCTTTCCAGCTGCCCTGCAGCGCTGCCAAGAGATGCGTCTGGACCTGTGGGAGACGCGCCGGTGCGGCTCTCGAAACAAAAAGGGAATACATATAGGCGCGGACATCCTCGATCCCCACTTGCGGGACGCGCATCGGGACCTGGATGACCTTGTCGAGATAGTCGTGAACATGGGTCGCGTTCGGATCGCTGAAATGCTTCGCGACCGAATGGCGGATCATGTCCTCATCGGCGGCGATGACGAACGCGCTGCCGGGAAGGAAAAGGAAGAGCCGGACGGCCTCCAGCGTGCCGATCGCCACGTCGGGAAGGCAGCGATCAAGGTTGTCGATGAACAGGACTAGCGTCTGCCCCAGCCCCTCGAGGAGCTCACCGAACTCTTGGCGGAACTTGGCGATTTCCTGAGGCGGCGTCTTCGCCTCTTCGGGTCTCACGAGCCGGGTCCAGGTCTCCTTGGCTGCTCGCCCGGCAGCTTTGATTTCACCAACGTCTTCGGCGTCCCCACCGCCCGAGATGATCGCGCTGATCGCCCCGCCAGCACGCGTCAACAGGCCAGGCGGGACGCCCAGGGCCATGCCGACGCCGAAGTCCGCGGCCAGCCCCAAAGCTCTGAAATAATTGATTCGTGCGGCGAAACTCTTCGCCTTCTGAAAGAGGGTTTCATTGTTCTTGGTCGCCTCAAGCAGGCGGGCGGCAACCACCTCCATGAGCGCAGCCTTGGCATCGTCGAATCCCTGATAGAGCCAGGCATCGAACTCGATGATGATCGGCGGCTTGGCCGACGCCATCATCTTGGCCTTGGCGAGCTTCAGAACGGTGGACTTGCCTGTCCCCCAAGTGCCGAAGACGCCGATGGAAACGGGCAACAGTTCCGGACTGAGCGCGAGCGTCGCGATCTGATCCGCGACCTCGGTGAAATTGAGGAAATCTTCTTCGCTCTCACGATCAGGCCACATAAACCATCGCCACTCACGGTTGGAAACGGTATCCCGCTGTACAAGAATTGCGCAACGTTTCAGGTCAAGGAGGACGTCGGACTTGCTACTGCAGCTAAACCCGAGAGACGGCTCAGTCGTGCAGCCGTTCCAAGCTGACCTTTAGCGTGATCCCCGGAGCCTCGGGAGCCGTGCCAGTCAAAGCACCATTGCCGCCGCTGACCTGACCGGACAAATGAATGTTCACGTTGGTAGCGCCGAAGACTGACGCCATGTCGGGCACGGCGGTATGCTGATAGGCATTCACATCTGCCTCGAGATTACCGCCAGACTCGTTATAGCTTCCGACATAGGCCATCATGCTGTCGCCGCCGCGCAGCTTGCCATCATGCAAATAAGCAACGCCAGCTCCTTCACCGAGCGGCGTTCCGAAACGAATCGCGTAAAGTCCATTCTCGAAAGGCATCAAACTATCCTCACCTGATCTGAATTGTCATTACGCCTCCGGATTTGGTGACCGCCTTCCGACCTTTCAAGTTAAGGTTAACGGGACTGCGAAACTCTATCCTCCATAACGGAGGATTCGGAAAAATCTGACGAGCCTTTTGCCCGAAGTTGCCCGAAAATCGCAGGTATCTGCGGTGCAAACCAGTTATGCACATGATATCGCCGACGGATGGACAAAGGTACTGGCGGATTGACAGATATCGTCCGCTGCCGATCCATTGTGGACATCCCGGTGTCCTGCCATCCATAGGAAATGGAAGCTGCGACCGTAGGGAGGCAATTACCATGAAAGCGATCTTCATCGCGATCGCCGCTCTCACCGCCGCTCCGGCAATTGCGGGAACCCCACTCTGGCAGAATGTCGAGGAAGACATGACTGTCGACCAGGTGCGGGCACTCTATCCGGCCGCGGTTCAGCATCGAGACCGTCTCGACATTCGCGATTATCGTCCGCTCCCCACCTGCCCGAGCACAGTGCGCGTGATGTTCGAGGGTGGCCGGGTCCACGCCATACAGGTCCGGGGTGCTCACTCAGTGCTTGGCCTCTGCGCATCTGACATCGAACTGGCCCTCAGGGCGCGTTACGGTGAGCCGGTTGATCGCGACTATGAGGCGCCTACGCTCCTGACCTCCGAAGAGCGCCAATATATCTGGGTCAACGGCGGCGTGGTCATGCGGCTGCGTGTGGTGAACGAGAACCAGTGGATCATGGAATACGCCTCCCTGGCCCGCCTTGAGCGCGAGAGACAGGAGCGAGCTCGCGTGGGCCTGTAAATTGCCCCCGTTACCAACGCTGTTTCATCAGCAGCCGCCGGGTGCCTCGATTCCTGCGATTAGCGGTATTCCCTGAGCCGAGACCGTGACACGCGCGAATGAGACACCGTCGCAAACACGGCCGCCGGGATGGCGGTACTGATAGCGAGCGCGAACACGACCGTCCGGGAGCAAACTGACATCCAACACTTGAAGCGGTGATGCCAGCGACCCGTAGAATTCACTTAGCGCGTTGGCCGACAAGGGCCCCGACACCCGTTTCTCTGGCACGACGAAGCCAGCAGCCGTCGCTCCGTCGCCTTGGCTAAGGGCATTGTAGAACTGGGTCACAACAACAGTCGGATCGAAGTCCCGTCGCGCAGAACTCTGAACGGTAGTTTCGGCGCTCAACGCCGATCGCGGACGCGACGGTTGCAGGCCGTATTGATCTTGCTGCGCTGCCGTGGCGGTCGTGGACGGTAATTCGGATGGCCTGGCGCTGCGGCGCAGGGTGAGCACCCCTACCAACACAATTACACCCAAGCTGACACAAATCATCGCGACCAGATAACCGTTCCCCTTGTTAATCATCCGGGCGCGCGGAATGGCCTGCGGCGGAACCGAACTGGCGGTCGGGGCGGAAGCGGAGTCACCTGCTCGTAGCTCCGTAGCCAGCCGATCGAGATTGCTGTTCTGGTTGCCACCGAACAGATCGGTCCAATGACGCAAGCCAAGAAACAGGGCCAAGCCCTTGGCTGGCTCCACCTCGTGGAATCGAACTGGAAAAAGAGGCTTCCCACGGCTGAACGCGATCTCGATCTCCGCCTTCACATGGCGCGAGAGATTTGCGCTGTCCGATACCACGGCGACGACAGCCGAGCTTGTCTCGATGGCGTCCTGAATCGCTTCCGAATAGTCTGACCCGGGCCTGACGTCGCGCGGTGCCATCCACACTCGCACGCCCTTGGATTCCAGTCCTTTCAGCAAGGCATCGGCAGACCCCTTGTCGACCGTGCTGTAGCTGAGAAAGACATGCCCCGATTCCACGGCGCCCCCCGACGTTCAGGAAGAGTTATCCGAGGTCAGCGCGTAAGGCTACATGTTGACGTGATCCGCGGCATCGGCCGCCGCCTCAACTTCTCGGGAGATGGCGGCGTCGAAATAGATGACTGCCATTCGGTCGCGATTGAGGAAGGGCGTGATCATCGAAACGGTACGTCCGCTTAAGCTCCAGAGCGTTGTGAGCTGAGGGAACGCCGCCCCGTAGCCGTTCCGGACCTCACCTTCGTCGATTCTGGTGGGGCGGCCGTATCGCTCCATCAACGCACGCAAGATCGTCGTATGGGCCGTGATGTCGCCCACGACCTCTATTCGGAACAGGCTACCGTTGAAGTAGTACAGGTCGAACTCGACTTGATAATCGGTGCTGATCGGGACGCTGGCTGGGAGCCACGTGCCGCTGATCAAATCGCGCAGCTGGCACCTAATAACGCCGGCGCGGGCCTCCCGTGCCGTAGGCTGAGGGAGGAGCCCCGCCAGAGAACTATCGGAGCATTCGATCCGCCGCATACCATGGGGGCCAGGCGGCATGTCGATGTTGTGAACGGCGCCGATCGGGGATCCCAGGTCGTAGCCTTGGAAGCCAATGGGTGTCGGCGTTGGCGCTTGCATCATCAGCAGAGCTAGCAGCACCTCGTGAACCATGATTGCCTCCCCGCGATCTCCACATATTCCAGCTCTTTTTCGCTGTCATCGAACGTTTATACTTCGACGAAATGCGGCGGCCGGTCGTCAATTTGAAACCTGTGGCCCGCTTGTGCGGGGCTCGCCATTCTGTGTAGCCAACAAGGGTGACTGATCTGGAGTCCCTAGAACGCCTCGCTCGGCTCCGAGCGGAGGGTGCCTTGACGGACGAGGAGTTCGAGGCCGAAAAGCGCAAACTCCTCGTGCCGCAGGAGCAGTCAAAGTACCGGGCTACGATGTTCGTCGGCGGAGGCGTGGCCGTCGCCGCGGCGATTGCTCTTCTGGTCTGGGTTGCGAGCCCACGAGTCCTCCGCGACAATGACCAGCAGGCGCAAAGTTCGCCTTCCAACGTAGCGGCGACAAAATCTGATCTCGCGCCCAAACAAATCCCGTCTCAATCAGAACCTGTGCTGGATTCAGACCTCTCGGGATTTGCAGGTCGCTATCCGTTCGACCGAGTCAGGGGCACGACTTTCCACAACAATCCGTCCGTACGCGCCGCAGTTTATCGAGCGGCTCCGCGGCGCGCCTTGGCTGAGCTTGCTTTAAGCACGACGGTGAGCACTCCGATTGAAGCGAGTGGGGACCGGCTTCTTTCCTGGGCGTGTGAGGCGCATAATTGCGGACCTCATAATTGGACGACCCTGATCAGCCGGACGGGGAGCCACGCTCTCCTATGTTATTACGACGTAAGGCTTTCGGCCCATTCGACATGGTATAGAGCAGGCCGACCAATCGCGCGGCGGCGCGATGGCTGCCCGCACGACTTCGACGATCTGGCAGGATGGAATCCGGAGAGATGACCCATTCGGTGGTTCAAGCGAGGGCCTCCTCTGGCCGGTAGCGGACCAACTAGCACCACGAATGGCAAGCCAATGCGGCTCCTCCTCGACGCGCCTCAACCGCGATCGAGGCTTGGCAGCCGTCGGTTGGAATCATGCGTTGGCCGGGCGGCGCCGGAACCCGTATGCCCCTGCTTTGCAGCACGGCGCGGACGCGGGCCGGACTATCTTGAAACTCTAATGTCCAGGAACTGGCCTCGAAGGCGTCGGAAGCCTGTAGAGCGCGAAGTTGCAGTCCGTTCCATGTCACAGGGCGAGGAATTCTTACCGTGGATATGTGGGCGCGATCCCCCGGCTCCCCGCCAACATCCGGTTCAGTTGTCAGTGTCGGCGTAATTCTCATGCCAGCAATATCCACAGCTCGCGGACTGAAGCGCTGGCGCGCCTGGTCGAAGTGGAGCATCCGCGTGAACGCTTGCTCCAACTCGGGAGCAAATTGGCAGCCGCCCGCGATATTGAGGCGCGAGCCAATCGCCGGAATCGGCGGTTGGGCCTGAGGCGACGGCGCTTGCACGGATTGATTGGAGCCTGAAGCACTTGTGAGCTGTCCAAGCTTGGAATCTATCTGCGAATTAGACGTCGGGTCCGCAGTTCGATCGTAAGTCATGAAATACAGCGACGCGCCTGCCAGTCCGGCGACTGCTAGGATCCAGGGCCAATGGTTACGCCGCACGGCGGATTCCGCGGCAAGTACCCTGGCCTTCTGTTGCTCGAATTCGTCTTCAGATAGGACACCGCTTTCACGCAGTCTGGCCAGCCGCTCCAGTTGCTCAAGCTGGTCCATGCCTTTGCTCCCATCCTGTAGGCACTGATACCGACCAACTAACAATCACGGCAACTGAAACGAACTCGCAGTCCGGAAGGAAGTGGGACATGCGAGCCTAGTTTCTTGCCACGACTGTCCTCGGCCTAGCGCATCATCCTGCATCGCTGGCACCCGGGCAGTCGAGGTTTCTATCACTATTCGGCGCGTTCGATAAGAGACGCGTACGCCTCAGCGGCCTCGACGGGCGGCTTGAACAGGAGGTCGTTCCAGCCAGCCATTATGTGCATTGGAAGGTAGGTGCCTTGGGCCTGCAAAGGCTCGAGGTATCGATCACAGAGCGCGGCGTGGTCGCCACATTATTCAATGAACACCTGACTGGACCCGGCTCAGTAAGGTCGGAATTCTCCTGCCGGCGGGATCGCTAACTCCTCGCCGGCCTCCAGATTTAACGCCCGCTTTCCACCCATTCCGGACGTTCAGCACCGTTCGAGGATTTCCCACTTTATGCCTTTGGGGACACTTTTCTGCGCCGGGAGAAAGCCGGCCAGGAATTGGCCACACCTCGCGGACAAATGGTCTCTTGGCCACGACTGGGACGGAGCGGGCCTGCAAAGCCCCGGAAAAGCGGGCACAATTCCGGGCTATCGGAATTCAATAAAAACCAGTAAAACCAATGACTTACAGTGGCGCGCCCGGCAGGATTCGAACCTGCGACCCCAAGCTTAGAAGGCTCGTGCTCTGTCCAACTGAGCTACGGGCGCGTGGCGGCCCCGATAGCGCGCTTTGGTGAAGATCGGAATTCCGATTCCTG
>Ga0209023_10000454_pt1 | contig 62326 bp, 50 predicted proteins | sample LakOneMetagenome_FD_187468 | JGI IMG/M metagenome (GOLD analysis project Ga0209023, IMG submission 187468) | Freshwater and sediment microbial communities from Lake Erie, Canada (SPAdes) (version 2) | ecosystem: Environmental > Aquatic > Freshwater > Lentic | place: Lake Erie, Canada...
CGCGCCGCCCGACTTCGCCAGCGTGATCGTGATCGCAGCCGTCAGCGTCGTCTTGCCATGGTCAACGTGACCGATGGTGCCGATGTTGCAGTGCGGCTTAGTGCGTTCGAACTTTTCCTTGGCCATCTTCTTAGCTCCAGGACCCCAGAGGGGCCTTCAGATTGATTGGACTTCTGGGGTGGTAGCGAGAGGGTTCGCCAGGAACCCTCTCTGTCTCTAACCCACGCTTTTCGTTGAGAAAAGCTTAGGCGTACTTCTTGATCACTTCGTCGGCGACGTGTTGCGGCACCGGATCGTAGTGGTCGTAGACCATGCTGAACTGAGCGCGGCCTTGCGACATGCCCCGCAGGGTGTTCACGTAACCGAACATGTTGGCCAGCGGGACGTAGGCGTTCACGACAGTCGCGTTGCCGCGCATGTCTTGACCCTGGATCATGCCACGGCGGCTGTTCAGATCGCCGATGACCGAGCCCAGATACTCTTCCGGGGTCACGACCTCGACCTTCATGATCGGCTCGAGCAGCTTCGGAGCGCCCTTTTCGCGCAGCTCCTTGAAGGCGGCGCGCGAGGCGATTTCGAAGGCCAGGACCGACGAGTCGACGTCGTGGAACTTGCCGTCCGTCAGGGTCGCCTTGAAGTCGATCAGCGGGAAGCCGGCCAGCAGGCCGTTGTCCTTGACCGATTCCAGGCCCTTTTGGACGCCCGGGATGTATTCCTTCGGCACGGCGCCGCCGACGATCGCGTTCTCGAACACGAAGCCCGAACCCGGCTCGCCCGGTTCGAAGGTGATCATGACGCGGGCGAACTGGCCCGTACCACCGGTCTGCTTCTTGTGCGTGTAGTCGATGTCGACCTTGCGGCCCAGCGATTCACGATAGGCCACCTGCGGCGCGCCGATGTTGGCTTCGACCTTGTAGGTGCGCTTCAGGATGTCGATCTTGATGTCGAGGTGCAGTTCACCCATGCCCTTCAGGATCGTCTGGCCCGACTCGTGGTCGGTCGAGACGGTGAAGGACGGATCTTCAGCGGCCAGCTTCTGCAGGGCGACGCCCAGCTTCTCCTGGTCGGCCTTCGACTTGGGTTCGACGGCGATCTCGATAACCGGAGCCGGGAATTCCATGCGCTCGAGGATGACCGGCGACTTCAGCGGATCGCACAGGGTGTCACCCGTGCGGGTTTCCTTCAGGCCCGCCAGGGCGACGATGTCGCCGGCATAGGCTTCCTTGATGTCTTCGCGGTTGTTGCTGTGCATCAGCAGCATGCGGCCGACGCGCTCGCGCTTGTCGCGCGTGGCGTTCAGCAGCGACATGCCGGTTTCCAGCTTGCCCGAGTAGATGCGGCAGAAGGTCAGCGAACCGACGAAGGGGTCGTCCATGATCTTGAACGCCAGAACCGACAGCGGCTCTTCGTCCGAGGCGTGACGCACGACTTCTTCTTCGGTCTTGAAGTCGATGCCCTTGGTCGGCGGGATGTCCAGCGGCGACGGCAGGTAGTCGACGACGGCGTCCAGGAGCGTTTGCACGCCCTTGTTCTTGAAGGCCGAGCCGCAGAGGATCGGATAGAAGGCGCCCGTCAGAACGGCCTTACGGATGCACTTCTTGATGGTGGCTTCCGACGGCTCTTCGCCGCCCAGGTAAGCTTCCATGGCTTCGTCGTCGAGCTCGACGGCGTTCTCGACCAGATAGGCGCGGGCTTCGATAGCCTTGTCCATCAGGTCGGCCGGGATTTCTTCGTCCTTGTACGACGCGCCCAGGCCGTCGTTGTCCCAGACCACGGCCTTCATGCGGACCAGGTCCACGAGGCCCTTCAGCGAGGTTTCGGCGCCGATCGGGAATTGGATCGGCACGGCCTTGGCGCCGAGGCGGTCACGGATCGACTCGACCGACTTGTCGAAGTCGGCGCCGATCTTGTCCATCTTGTTGACGAACACGATCCGCGGAACCTTGTACTTGTCGGCCTGACGCCAGACGGTTTCGGTCTGCGGCTCGACGCCGGCGTTACCGTCCAGCACCGTCACGGCGCCGTCGAGGACGCGCAAGCTGCGCTCGACTTCGATGGTGAAGTCGACGTGCCCGGGGGTGTCGATGATGTTCAGGCGCTTTTCTTGCCAGAAAGCGGTCGTCGCGGCCGACGTGATCGTGATGCCGCGCTCTTGCTCCTGCTCCATCCAGTCCATGGTCGCGGCGCCGTCGTGGACTTCGCCGATCTTGTGCGACTTACCCGTGTAATACAGGATCCGCTCGGTCGTCGTCGTCTTACCGGCGTCGATGTGCGCCATGATGCCGAAGTTGCGGTAGTCTTCGATTTTATGCGTGCGGGGCATAGCGATCGCTCTGCGAAACGGGGCGGCCCTGGACGGACACGACCGGGATTAAACGTGCGGCGCGGGCGGTTTATCTCAAACCGCCCGCGCCTGAAAGAGTGCTGATAGCGAAAAGCTTACCAGCGGTAGTGCGAGAACGCCCGGTTGGCTTCAGCCATCTTGTGGGTGTCTTCGCGCTTCTTCACGGCGGTGCCGCGGTTGTTCGAAGCGTCGAGCAGCTCACCAGCCAGCTTTTCGGTCATGGTGTTCTCACCACGCTTGCGCGCGGCGGTCACCAGCCAACGGATGGCCAGGGCGCGGCGACGGTCCGGACGGACTTCGACGGGCACTTGGTACGTGGCGCCGCCGACGCGGCGCGAACGGACTTCGATCGCCGGGGCGACGTTGTCCAGAGCGGAGTGGAAGGTTTCAAGCGGACCTTGGTCCTTGCGCTTGGCTTCCAGGATGTCGAAAGCACCATAGATGATGTTTTCGGCGACGGCTTTTTTGCCTTCGTACATCACGTAGTTCATGAACTTCGTGACAACCAGATCCCCAAACTTGGGGTCCGGCAGGACTTGACGCTTCTCTGCGCGGCGACGGCGGGACATTCTTCTTTTTCCTTACTTCGGACGCTTGGCGCCGTAGAGCGAACGACGCTGCTTACGATCCTTGACACCTTGGGTGTCGAGGACGCCGCGCAGGATGTGATAACGGACGCCGGGCAAGTCCTTGACGCGGCCGCCGCGGATGAGCACCACCGAGTGCTCCTGCAGGTTGTGGCCTTCGCCCGGGATGTAGCACACGGCTTCGATGCCGGTGGTCAGACGGACCTTGGCGACCTTACGCAGAGCCGAGTTCGGCTTCTTCGGGGTCGTGGTGTAGACGCGCGTGCAGACGCCGCGACGTTGGGGGCAGCCCTTCAGGGCCGGCACCTTGTTCCGGACCGGCTTCGGAGAGCGCGGCTTACGGATGAGCTGGTTAATGGTAGGCATTAAGTCTCTGCTCTGATGGAAGCGTGTGCCTTTCGGCCGAAGCGCTTCAGGTCCTTGTCTTTGTTGTTCTTGGTTCAAGGCTCCGCTTGGAGACCCGATAAACACGAAACTCGCCGGGGCGCGGATGCACACCGGCGGGTTCTCCGCCCGCGAGGACGGAAGCTCATCGGAACGGACGCGAACGACCGCCTCGAAAAAGAGCGCGGTATGTACTCGCGAAGGGGCCTAACGTCAACCGCCTGTTCCTGCGCCGGTTAACGCCGTCTTAAGGCTGCGGCCAAGGCCCAGATTTCGCCACCGGGAGCTGTGCAGCTTCGCCCTGGGATGGAGCGACTTGTTTGCGCGGCCGCCCTCTCCATGTGGGAGGCCGGGAGATCGGGCGCAAGCCGGCTTGGAGGACGGGTGAAGGTCAGCGTCAGGAGCAGGGACAACCGGCGGCGGGCGACGATTCTCGCCGGCTCGCTGCTGCTGCACGTGGCGCTGCTGGCCTGGCTGGCGATCCCCGCGCGACCGATGCTGGAGAGCATGATCGCCGACGACCTGTCGGTGATGACCCTGGACCTGCAGCGGCCGATCCTTCAGCACCGTCCAGAGCCGCGCCCCGCGCCGGCCTCGGCGTCGGCGGCCCCCTCCCCCGTGCTGCCCTTCCAGGTGCGGGCGCCGAGCCGCGCCGCGCCGGCTGGCGTTCCCACCCTCTCGGTCCCCGCCGCCGGCATCGCGCATCCCGGCACGGCGAACCATCCCGCGCCCTTGCCCGGGACCGGCGCCGGCGACCTGCGCACGGCCTTGCGCGGCAGCGCCACCGGCTGCGTCAGCGCCGACGCCGTGGGCCTGAACCGCCGCGAGCGCGAGACGTGCGACGAACGCTTCGGCGCCGCCCAGCCCAAGGGCTCCTATACTGGCCCGCTGAACGCGGCCAAGGCCCGCGAGTTCGAGGCCCAGGCCATCATGCAGGAGCTGGCCCGCAAGGCCAACGCAGCCCCGATGGGCGTCGGCGTCGATCACCGCAGCAAGGACCAGCCCGGCACGATGAAGGAGATCCCCTTCGTCCTGGGCGCCGAGCAGGACGGCCTGGGGCGCCCCCTCAACGCCCAGCAGCAGCGCCTCAAGCAGATCGACGACTACCGAAAGGCCGAGGCGCGGGAGAAGCAGCGGTCGCGCGACAACGATCAGCGCTAAAAAGGGGTTTCCTCCGTACGCCCCCCGAATAACCTCGCCGCCAGGTTGGCGCGTGGGCTCAAACGGGCGCGCCGTGGTTGTGAGGGGACGATATGCGATTTTCGGCTTCTATCTGTGCGGCGCTGATCCTGGCCACGGCGACGGCGCCGACCACGGTCCTGGCCCAGGACTACTCGCAATATTCCGACGCGGCGCTCGAGAAGGAGCTGGGCCAGAAGGCCGATGTCGAGATGTACGTCATGGTGCCGATGCGCGACGGCGTGCGCCTGGCCACCAACGTCTACCGGCCCAAGGGCGCCAAGGGGCCGCTGCCGACGATCTTCGTCAAGACCCCCTATAACGAGCTGCCCTACAAGGCCGCCTCCATGCGCAACGCGCTGGACGCCATCAAGCACGGCTACGCCCTGGTGCTGCAGAACGAGCGCGGCCGCTACTTCTCCGAAGGCGAGTGGGAGATCCTGGGCAAGCCCCAGACCGACGGCTACGACTCGCTGACTTGGATCGCCAAGCAGAGCTGGTCGAACGGCAAGGTCGGCACGCGCGGCTGCTCGTCGACGGCCGAATGGCAGCTGGCCCTGGCCGGCCAGAACCACCCGGCCCACGCGGCCATGGTTCCGCAGTCCTCGGGCGCGGGCATCGGCAAGGTCGGCGAGTTCGAGGAACAGGGCAACTGGTACACCGGTGGCGTGCCGCGCAACCTGTTCTTCGTGTGGCTGTACGGCGTCGACAATCCCCTGCGCCCGCAGCCGCCCAAGGGCCTGGAATCCAAGTGGATCGCGCGCCTGGCCAAGTACAATGACCTCGACCCCAACAAGCCCAAGGTTGACTGGCCCTCGCAGATCCGCCACCTGCCGGTCAACGAGATGCTGACGGACCTCGGCGAGCCCAAGGGCACGTTCGAGGCGCTGATCAACCGCGACGGCCCGGCCGATCCGGCCTGGCGCAAGGGCGGCCTCTATCACGACGACAAGGGCTGGGGCGTCCCGGCCCTGTGGTTCAACGCCTGGTACGACGTGTCGATCGGCCCGAACATGGCGCTGTTCAACCACGCCCGAACGGTGAAGTCCGACAAGGAAGCCAGCGACAACCAGTACGTCGTCGTCACGCCCAGCAACCACTGCGGCTTCAACGCCCGCACGCTGCAGCAGCCCTTCAAGTCGGGCGACCGCGACATGGGCACGGTCAACTTCGACGCCGACAAGGAGGTCTACGCCTTCTTCGACCGCTGGCTGAAGGGCGACGTCACGGCCTTCCCGAAGACCACCCCGCCGGTGCGCTACTACGCGATGGGCGAGAACACCTGGAAGCAGTCGGCCCAGTGGCCGCCGGAGGGCGCCGCCCCGATGCGGCTCTATCTGCGCTCCAGCGGCAAGGCCAACAGCATCCAGGGCGACGGAACGCTGACGGCGACCGCGCCGGGGGCCGGCGAGCAGGCCGACCGCTACGCCTATGACCCGGCCAATCCGGTCCAGACCGTGGGCGGCGGCGACTGCTGCAACGGCGGCCTGGTCGTGCCCGGCGCCTATGACCAGCGCGGCGTCGAGAGCCGCCAGGACGTGCTGGTCTATACCAGCGAGCCGCTGACCGCGCCGCTGGAGGTCTCGGGCTTCGTGCGCGCGGTGCTGAAGGTGTCGTCGGACGCCAAGGACACCGACTTCGCCGTCAAGCTGGTCGACGTCGCGCCGGACGGCACGGCCTTCATCCTGGGCGACACGATTATGCGCGCCCGCTATCGCGACGGCTATGAGAAGCCGGTGATGATGACCGCCGGCCAGAGCTACACGGTCAAGCCGACGCCGATCACGACGTCCAACACCTTCCTGCCCGGCCACCGCATCCGCGTGGAGGTCACCTCGTCCAACTTCCCGAAGTTCGTCCGCAACCTGAACACCGGCGGCGACAACGAGAAGGAGACGAAGTTCGTGGTGGCCAACAACGCCGTGCACCACGCGGCGGGCGAGGAGTCGTACATCGAGCTGCCGGTGGTGGGGAAGAAGTAGGACTGCGCAAGCGCCCCCTCCGTCTCGCTGCGTATCGCAGCGATCCACCTCCCCCGTTTCACGGGTGAGGAGATGGGGCGTTCTTCTCCTCCCCCGTGAAACGGGGGAGGTGGCGCGGCGCGAATACGCGCCGTGACGGAGGGGGCGCTTAGGCGCTTAGGCGCTAAGCCGCCCGGCGCATCGCGGCGGCGCCGCCGACCTTGAACCGCTGCACCAGCGCCGCCAGGCCGTGGACCTCGTCCAGCAGCGCCTGGCTGGACGCCGCTGAGCGGCTGGCCATGGCCGTGGTGTGCTGCGTGCCCTGGTCCATCTGGTTCACGGCGGTGTTCACCTGCGACAGCCCCGCCGACTGCTCCTGGGCGGAGGCGGCGATCTCGGTGATCACGCTGCTGATCGCGCCGACCTGGCTGGCGATGCGCTGCAGGGTCTCGCCCGCCGCGCCGACCAGCGACACGCCCGACTCCACCTGGCGCGCCGAGTCGCCGATGTGGATCTTGATCTCCTTGGCCGCGTCGGCCGAGCGCTGGGCCAGCGCCCGCACCTCTTGCGCCACGACCGCAAAACCGCGACCGGCCTCCCCCGCCCGCGCCGCCTCGACGCCAGCATTGAGGGCCAGCAGGTTGGTCTGGAAGGCGATCTCGTCGATCACCCCGATGATCTGGGCCACCTGACGCGACGAGGCCTCGATGCCGCCGATCGCCTCGACGGCCGAGGCGACCACGTCACGCGAGCGGCCGGCTTCGGTCTGGGCGTCGCTGACCGCGCGGTGGGCCTCCTTGGCGCCCTCGGCCGTGCGGCGGACGGTGGCGGTGATCTCGTCCAGCGCCGCGGCGGTCTCTTCCAGGCTGGCGGCCTGGGCCTCGCTGCGGCGCGACAGGTCGTCGGCCGCCGTGGCGATGCCGCCGGCCCCAGCGTTCAGGCCCGACACGGCCGAGACCACGGCGCCCATGGCGTCCTCCAGGCCCTCGACGGCGCGGTTGAAGTCGGCGCGCAGGCCTTCGTAGTCGTGGGCGAAGGGCTCGGTCAGGCGCACGGTCAGGTCACCGGCCGACAGGCGGTGCAGGCTCTCGGCCAGGCGGCGGACAACTTGCGCCTGCTCGGCCGAACGGCGGGCGCTGTCAGCGCCGGCGGCGTCGCGCTCGGCTTCCGAAGCCTCGCGGTGGGCGGCGGACTCGGCGGCGATGCGGTTCTTCTCCAGGGCCCCGTCGCGGAACTGGTGGACGGCGTCGGCCATCAGGCCGATGTCGTCCTGGCGGCCGGCGAACGGCAGGGTGACCGAAAGATCGCCGCCCATCAGCCGGCTCATGGCGTCGCGCAGGGTGGCCAGCGGGTTCAGCTGTCGCCGGGTCATGGCCACCGAGACGCCGCCGCCGGCCAGGCCCAGCAGCACGCAGGCCAGGGCCAGCAGGGTCAGCTGGTGATAGACGGGCTGGAAGTAGGCCGCCTGCGGCACGCCGACATACATCACGCCGATCACCGCGCCCGAGGCGTCCTTGATCGGGTCGTAGGCGACGAAGAACGGCTTGCCCAGGATCTTGGCCTCGCCGCGATAGGGCTCGCCCTTGCCCAGCACCGTGTCATAGACGGGACCCTTGGCCAGGCTGGTGCCCACGGCGCGCGAGCCGTCGTCCTTGGTGACGTTGGTCGTGATCCGCGTGTCGCCCATGAAGACAGTGGCCGTGCCGCCGACCAGGGCCTTGACGCGATCGACGCCCTCGAAGTCGCCGTTCAGCGCGTGGTCGCCGACCAGCAGCCGGTCGCCCTCGCGCCGGAAGCTCTTGCCCCGCTCGCCCAGCACGTCCCAGGCCACCCGCATGCTGGCCTCCTGCGCCTGCGTCGCCTGGCGACGGGCGAAGTCCAGGGAGCTCTGCGCCACGATCCCCAAGACCGCGACGGTCAGGACCAGGAAGGCGGCGGCGATGGTCAGGCTGACCTTGGTGGAGATGCTGGCGCGCATGGGCCCTAACCTTGATGCGGATCAAGAGCCTGCATCGCGCGTATGGTTTAAAATCTTGATGAATATCAATGTTATGGAAGCGTCACCGAAGCGATCCGCGACGTTCGGTCGCGGGCGCGCGGGCGCCTACGTCCCCAGCACCTTGCGCAGCGACGCCTCGATCTGGCCGCCGCTCCAGGTGTCGCCATAGTCCTCGCGGGCCTTGGCGGCCAGCGCCTTCAGCGGCGGCAGGGCGACGACGCGGCGGACCAGGGCGGCGGTGTTGGGCGCGGCCTCGTCGAGGATGCCGCCGATCGGCTCGAAGCGCTCGGTCATGGTCGACCACAGGGTGGCGGTGACGACGTCGGCGACGCCGGGCGTCTCGCCGCCCAGCAGGAAGCCACTATCGGCCTTCAGGCCGTGGCGGCGGCCGGTCTCTTCCCAGAACGACATCCACTTCTTCAGGCGTGGGACGAACTCGTCCCAGCGCTTGTCGGTCCACATCTCGCGGCCGCCGTCGTTGGTCATCTCGTCGATGACGTCGTTGGCGTCGCAGACGACCTTCAGGGTGAGGGCGCGCAGCTCTGGCGTCGCCGGCAGCAGGTCCAGGGTCTCGCCCAGATAGAGGATCACCGCCGGCATCTGGGCGATGGCGACCTTGGCCTTGTGGTCGACCAGCATCGGCGGCCCCATGAACGGAACCGGCATGTCGGCGACCGCCCCGCCCATCAGGTCCGAGATCGCCGCGTCGCCGCCCTCGGTCCAGGTCTTGCCGGCCTGGGCCAGGACCGCGCGGACGAACTGCCCGCGAAACGGCGCGGACCAGTAGTAGAGCGTGTAGTCGGACATTGGGGGGACCTCGGCGATGGGATCCCTGTTCAACGCACCCATCCAGCCGCCGTTCACGTCAGGTCCAGGCCGGAAGCTCCGCCGGCGGCGCATAGCGATCGTTGCTGGGACCGCTTGTTTCCAGCGCCGTCCGCAGCGCCGTCAGGGCGCGCATCGGAAATCGCCGCGACCAGGCTTCGCGGTAGGCCTCCAGTCCCTGCGCCGCCAGAACCGCCGACGCGGCGCGCTCCACCGCCTGGGCGAAGGCCTCGACCGCGCAGCTGGCCTCGAAGACCTTGCGGTCGGGGCGGGGATCGTCGGCCTCCTCTACATCCCAGACCTCGATCCGCAGGCGCTCGGCCTCGCCGGCGCGTACGCATTCCAGGCGCCAGGCGTCGGGCCCGCGCTGGAACACACAGGCGGCGCGCTCACCTCCGACCGTCAGCATCAAGGCCGCCCGGACGAGATCGCCCAGCGGGTGGGTCGCGTGGGAAAGCGGCGAAAGCCGCCGGGCCTGGCCCTCAACGCTCAGCGTCAGGACGCCGGCGCCAGGCGCCTCGTCCTCGAACCGGATGTCGACAAGGTCGGTGCTCATGCCCGGAGCCTGGGCGGCGACGCCGCGGCTGGCAAGCCGCAACGAAAAAGGCCCGGGATCGCTCCCGGGCCCTTCCGTTAGTCAGTCACGAATGACTGTTATTCCGAGTCAGCCAGAGCGATTTCGGCCGGCAGCGGCTCCATCGCTTCTTCGCGCTGCTGGGCCAGCTGCTCGTCGCGCTTGGCGGCGACGCGCTGCAGGCTGCGCAGGTAGGAACCCGTACCGGCGGGGATCAGGCGACCCACGATGACGTTTTCCTTCAGGCCTTCCAGGGTGTCGGTCTTGCCGTGCACCGAGGCTTCGGTCAGGACGCGCGTCGTCTCTTGGAACGATGCGGCCGAGATGAAGCTCTTGGTCTGCAGCGAGGCCTTGGTGATGCCGAGCAGCACCGGTTGGGTCGTCGCCGGACGGCCGCCGCGGGCGACAGCCTTGTCCTGCTCCTTGTCGAACTCGGGCTTATCAAGGTGGTCGCCCTTGATGAGGCCCGTGTCGCCCGGCTCGAGGATCTCGACCTTCTGCAGCATCTGACGAACGATCGTCTCGATGTGCTTGTCGTTGATCGGCACGCCTTGCAGTCGATAGACTTCCTGGATCTCGTCGACGAGGAAGTTCGCCAGGGCTTCGACGCCCAGGATGCGCAGGATGTCGTGCGGATCCGGGTTGCCGTCGATGATGTACTCACCCTTGGTGATGAAGTCCCCGTCGTGGACGGCGATGTGCTTGCCCTTCGGGATCAGGAACTCGACGGCCTCGGCCTGGTTGCCATCGGCGTCGACGTCCGGCGTGATCTTGATCCGGCGCTTGTTCTTGTAATCCTTGCCGAATTCGACACGGCCGTCCATTTCCGCGATGACCGCGCAGTCCTTCGGACGGCGGGCTTCGAAGAGTTCGGCGACGCGCGGCAGACCACCGGTGATGTCCCGGGTCTTGGCGCCTTCGGTCGGAATACGGGCGATGACTTCACCCGGCTTCACTTCGTCGCCGTCGGCGACCGACAGAATGGCGCCGACCGACAGGAGGTAGCGAGCCTCGCCGCCGTTGCTCAGGCGCTTGTACGAACCGTCGTCCGACAGCACGCCCATGCCTGGACGCAGGTCCGAACCACGGGTCGACGCACGCCAGTCGGCGATCACGCGCTGGGCGATACCGGTCGCTTCGTCGACTTCCTCGCGGACGGAGATGCCGTCCACCAGGTCTTCGGCGCGGACGCGGCCGCCCACTTCGGTGATGATCGGGGTGGTGTAGGGGTCCCAATCGCCGAGGCGCTGGCCGCGCTTGACGGTGTCGCCGTCCTTGACCTTCAGGCGCGCGCCGTACGGCGGCTTGTAGGTCTCGCGTTCCTTGCCATCGACCAGCACGCTCACCGAGGTGTTGCGGCTCATGATGACCAGGGCGCCGTCAGCCCCGATGACGGTCGGGCCGATCACGCGGACCGTACCGTCGTTCGACGCTTCGAAGAACGACTGCTCGGCCACCTGGGCGGTGCCGCCGATGTGGAACGTACGCATGGTCAGCTGCGTGCCCGGCTCACCGATCGACTGGGCGGCGATGACGCCGACCGCTTCACCGATGTTCACGGGCGTGCCGCGCGCCAGGTCGCGGCCGTAGCAGGCGCCGCAGACGCCGACCTTGGCTTCGCAGGTCAGGACCGAGCGGACCTTCACCGACTGAACGACCGCAGCCTCGATGGCGTCGGCGATGTTCTCGTCGATATAGGTGTCGGCCGGCACGACCAGCTCGCCGGTCGCCGGGTTCTTGACGTCTTCGGCCGTGAAGCGGCCCAGGACGCGCAGGCCCAGCGAGACCAGCACGTCGCCGCCTTCGACGACGGCGCGCAGGGTGATGCCCCGCGTGGTGCCGCAGTCTTCCTCGACGATGATGCAGTCTTGCGCGACGTCGACCAGACGACGGGTCAGGTAGCCCGAGTTGGCGGTCTTCAGCGCGGTGTCCGCCAGGCCCTTACGAGCGCCGTGGGTCGAGTTGAAGTACTCCTGAACGGTCAGGCCTTCCTTGAAGTTCGAGACGATCGGGGTCTCGATGATCTCGCCGGAGGGCTTGGCCATCAGGCCGCGCATGCCGCCCAGCTGCTTCATCTGGGCTTGCGAACCACGGGCGCCGGAGTGGGCCATCATGTAGATGGCGTTGATCTCGCGCTCGCGGCCGTTCTCGTCCTTATGCTTCATCTGAAGCTCGGCCATCATCTCGTCGGCGACGCGGTCCGTCGCCTTGGCCCAGGCGTCAACGACCTTGTTGTACTTCTCACCCTTGGTGATCAGGCCGTCGGCGTACTGTTGCTCGTACTCTTCGGCCAGCGAGCGGGTTTCGGCCACGATGGCCTCCTTCCGCTTCGGGATGATGATGTCGTCCTTGCCGAAGGAGATGCCGGCCTTGGCGGCTTCCTTGAAGCCCAGACCCATGACCTTGTCGGCGAAGATGACCGTCGCCTTCTGACCGCAGTGGCGGTAGACGATGTCGATCAGATTGCCGATTTCCTTCTTGGTCAGCGCCTTTTCGATCAGGCGGTGGCCAATCTGCGGGTGGTGCGGCAGCAGGGCGGCGATCTTCATGCGGCCCGGCGTGGTGTCGATCACCTTGCGCAGCAGGACGCCTTCCGGAGTCATCTCGGTGTGGCGCGCTTTGATCTTGGCGTGCAGCGAGATGACGCCCGCGTCCATGGCGGCTTCGATTTCACCCAGGTCGGCGAAGATCTTGCCTTCGCCCGGCTCACCCTCGCGAGCGACCGACAGGTAGTACAGGCCCAGGACGATGTCCTGCGACGGCACGATGATCGGGCGACCGTTGGCGGGCGACAGGATGTTGTTGGTCGACATCATCAGGACGCGCGCTTCCAGCTGAGCTTCCAGGCTCAGCGGAACGTGCACGGCCATCTGGTCGCCGTCGAAGTCGGCGTTGAACGCGGCGCAGACCAGCGGGTGCAGCTGGATGGCCTTGCCCTCGATCAGCTTCGGCTCGAACGCCTGGATGCCCAGACGGTGAAGCGTCGGGGCGCGGTTCAGCATGACCGGGTGCTCGCGGATCACCTCTTCGAGGATGTCCCACACCTGCGGCTGCTCGCGCTCGACCATGCGCTTGGACTGCTTGACGGTGCCCGACAGGCCCTTGGCGTCCAGGCGCGCATAGATGAACGGCTTGAACAGCTCCAGCGCCATCTTCTTGGGCAGGCCGCACTCGTGCAGCTTCAGCTCGGGACCGACCACGATGACCGAACGGCCCGAATAGTCGACGCGCTTGCCCAGCAGGTTCTGACGGAAGCGACCTTGCTTGCCCTTCAGCATGTCGGCCAGCGACTTCAGCGGACGCTTGTTGGCGCCCGTGATGACGCGACCGCGACGGCCGTTGTCGAACAGGGCGTCGACCGACTCCTGCAGCATCCGCTTTTCGTTGCGGATGATGATGTCGGGCGCGCGCAGCTCGATCAGGCGCTTGAGGCGGTTGTTACGGTTGATGACCCGGCGATACAGGTCGTTCAGGTCCGAGGTCGCGAAGCGGCCGCCGTCCAGCGGCACCAGCGGACGCAGTTCCGGCGGGATGACCGGAACGACCGTCAGCACCATCCACTCGGGACGGTTGCCCGACTCCTGGAAGGCTTCCAGGATCTTCAGGCGCTTCGAATACTTCTTCTGCTTCATGTCCGACACGGTGCCGGCCAGTTCCTCGCGCAGACGCTCGGCCTCTTTCTCGAGGTCGATGGCCTTCAGCAGGTTCTGGACGGCTTCGGCGCCGATCTCGGCGGTGAAGCTGTCGTCGCCGTACTCTTCCTGAGCGCGCATGTAGTCGTCTTCCGACAGCAGCTGGTGCTGCTTCAGCGGGGTCAGGCCCGGCTCGGTGACGATGTAGTATTCGAAGTACAGGACGCGCTCGATGTCCTTCAGCGGCATGTCGAGCATCATGGCGATACGCGACGGCAGCGACTTCAGGAACCAGATGTGGGCGACCGGCGAGGCCAGTTCGATGTGGCCCATGCGCTCGCGACGGACGCGGGCCAGGGTGACTTCAACACCGCACTTTTCGCAGATGATGCCCTTGTACTTCATGCGCTTGTACTTGCCGCACAGGCATTCGTAGTCCTTGGTCGGGCCAAAGATACGGGCGCAGAACAGGCCGTCACGCTCGGGCTTGAACGTGCGGTAGTTGATGGTTTCCGGCTTCTTGATCTCGCCGAACGACCACGAGCGGATCTTTTCCGGCGAGGCCAGCGAGATGCGGATCTGGTCGAAGGTCGGAGCGGCCTGGACCGGATTGAAGATGTTCAGGACTTCCTGGTTCATCTTGGTTCCTTCTGCGGGGATACCCGCGAAAATTCAAAGTTGGAGAGGGCTGAAGGGGAGGCCCCTCCCCTGCCGTTCAGGCAGAGGAGGGAGATCCGGATCAGCTGTTCTCCAGCTCGACGTTCAGGCCGAGCGAGCGCATTTCCTTGACCAGCACGTTGAAGCTTTCCGGGATACCGGCTTCGAACGTGTCGTCGCCACGGACGATCGACTCGTAGACCTTGGTCCGGCCGGCCACGTCGTCGGACTTCACCGTCAGCATTTCCTGCAGGGTGTAGGCCGCGCCGTAGGCTTCCAGAGCCCACACTTCCATTTCCCCGAAGCGCTGACCGCCGAACTGGGCCTTACCACCCAGCGGCTGTTGCGTGACGAGCGAGTACGGACCGATCGAACGGGCGTGGATCTTGTCGTCGACCAGGTGGTGCAGCTTCAGCATGTAGATGTAGCCGACCGTGACCGGACGCTTGAACTGCTCGCCGGTCAGGCCGTCGAACAGGATCGACTGACCCGACTTGTTCACGCCGGCCATTTCGAGGTGACCCTCGATGTCGTCCATGCGCGCGCCGTCGAACACGGGGGTGGCGATCGGAACGCCCTTGCCCAGGTTCTTGGCCAGCTCGATCAGGCCTTCTTCGGTGTCCGGCAGCTCTTCGTCCGGGCCGTAGATCTCGCCCAGGCGATCGATCAGCGCCTGCTTCTGACCGCCGTGCTGCCAATCTTCCAGCAGGTTGGTGATCTGCTTGCCGAGGTTGGCGCAGGCCCAGCCCAAGTGGGTTTCGAAGATCTGACCGACATTCATGCGCGAGGGCACGCCCAGCGGGTTCAGAACGACGTCGACGTGCGTCCCGTCGGCGAGGAACGGCATGTCCTCGATCGGCAGGATGCGCGAGATGACGCCCTTGTTGCCGTGACGGCCGGCCATCTTGTCGCCCGGCTGAAGCTTGCGCTTCACGGCCACGAAGACCTTGACCATCTTCATGACGCCCGGGGGCAGTTCGTCGCCGCGCTGCAGCTTGTCGACCTTGTCTTCGAAACGACGGTCGAGGCGCTTGCGGTTCTCGTCGAACAGGCGGCGCAGGCTTTCCAGTTCGCCCATCGCCTTCTCGTCTTCGAGGGCGATCTGCCACCACAGACCCGAGGCGATCTGCGCCAGGCCTTCCGAGGTGATCTCGCCGCGCGACAGGCCCTTGGGGCCCGACAGCGCGACCTTGCCGACCAGCAGCTCGCGCAGACGGCCCGAGATGTTGCGGTTCAGGATCGCGAACTCATCGTCGCGGTCCTTGCCCAGACGGTCGATCTCGGCGCGTTCGATGGCCAGGGCGCGCTCGTCCTTGTCGACGCCGTGACGGTTGAAGACGCGCACGTCGACGATCGTGCCGGCGACGCCCGGGGGCAGGCGCAGGCTGGTGTCGCGGACGTCCGAGGCCTTTTCACCGAAGATGGCGCGCAGCAGCTTTTCTTCCGGCGTCATGGGCGACTCGCCCTTCGGCGTGACCTTGCCGACCAGGATGTCGCCCGGCTGGACTTCGGCGCCGATCGCCACGATGCCGGCTTCGTCGAGGTTGCGCAGGGCTTCCTCGCCGACGTTCGGGATGTCGCGGGTGATTTCTTCCGGGCCGAGCTTCGTGTCGCGGGCCATAACTTCGAATTCCTCGATGTGGATCGAGGTGAAGACGTCGTCGCGGACGATGCGTTCGGAGATCAGGATCGAGTCTTCGAAGTTGTAGCCGTTCCAGGGCATGAACGCGACGAGCGCGTTGCGGCCCAGGGCCAGTTCGCCCAGCTCGGTCGACGGACCGTCGGCGATGATGTCGCCGGCGCTGATGCGGTCGCCCACCTTCACCAGCGGACGCTGGTTGATGCAGGTCGACTGGTTCGAACGCTGGAACTTCGACATCCGGTAGATGTCGACGCCCGAGCGGGCGGCGTCGGTTTCTTCGGTGGCGCGGATGACGATACGCGTACCGTCGATCTGCTCGACCACGCCCGTGCGCTTGGCGATGACGACGGCGCCCGAGTCACGGGCGACGACGGCTTCCATGCCGGTGCCGACCAGCGGGGCGTCCGACTGCACCAGCGGCACGGCCTGACGTTGCATGTTCGAACCCATGAGCGCGCGGTTGGCGTCATCGTTTTCGAGGAACGGGATCAGGGCGGCGGCCACCGACACGACTTGGCGCGGCGACACGTCCATCAGGTCGACCGTCTCCTTTTGCAGGAGGGTCGGTTCGCCGTTGATGCGGCCCGGGACCAGGTCGTCGACGATCTCGCCTTCGGACACCGAGATGTTCGACTGGGCGATGACGTGCTTGGATTCCTCCATCGCCGACATGTAGACGACTTCGTCCTGCGGCTTGCCGTCCTTCACGCGACGGTACGGGCTCTCGATGAAGCCGTACTTGTTGACGCGCGCGTGCGTGGCCAGCGAGTTGATCAGACCGATGTTCGGGCCTTCCGGCGTTTCAATCGGGCAGATGCGGCCGTAGTGGGTCGGGTGAACGTCGCGGACTTCGAAGCCGGCGCGCTCACGCGTCAGACCGCCCGGGCCGAGGGCCGAGAGACGACGCTTGTGGGTGATTTCCGACAGCGGGTTCGTCTGGTCCATGAACTGCGACAGCTGCGAGGAGCCGAAGAATTCGCGGACGGCGGCGGCGGCCGGCTTGGCGTTGATCAGGTCGTGCGGCATCACGGTGTCGATGTCGACGGACGACATGCGTTCCTTGATGGCGCGTTCCATGCGCAGCAGGCCGACGCGGTACTGGTTTTCCAGCAGCTCACCGACCGAGCGGACGCGACGGTTGCCCAGGTTGTCGATGTCGTCGATTTCGCCGCGACCGTCGCGCAGGCCCACCAGGACCTTCAGCACGGCCAGGACGTCGTCCTTGCGCAGGATGCGGACTTCGTCCGACACGTCCTGCTCCAGGCGCATGTTCATCTTCACGCGGCCCACCGACGACAGGTCGTAGCGCTCGGCGTCGAAGAACAGCGACTTGAACATCGCCTCGGCGGCTTCCACCGTCGGCGGCTCGCCCGGACGCATGACGCGATAGATGTCGAACAGCGCGTCCTCGCGGACGGCGTTCTTGTCCACGCGCAGGGTGTTGCGCATGTAGGCGCCGACCGTGACGTGGTCGATGTCCAGCACGTCGATGGTGTCGAAGCCCTGGTCGGCCAGCGACTGGATCGCCGTGACGTCCAGCTCGTCGCCGGCTTCGGCGTAGATTTCACCGGTCGAGAAGTTGACGGCGTCGCGGGCCAGGTAACGGCCGGTCAGCGCTTCCGGCGCCAGCAGCAGGGTCTTCAGACCCGCGTCGGCGAACTTCTTGGCCTGGCGAGCCGTGATCTTGGTGCCAGCCGGGGCCACTTCTTCGCCGGTGTCGGCGTCGACCAGCGGGAACTCCGGCTTCACGCCGCGCCAGCGCTCGGGCTTGTACGGGGTGGCCCAGCCGCCCGAACGCTTCTCGAACGGGACGACGTCGTAGAACGTGGTCAGGATCTCTTCGCCGTCCATGCCCAGGGCATAGAGGAAGGTCGTGGCCGGCAGCTTGCGGCGACGGTCGATGCGGACGTAGACGATGTCCTTGGCGTCGAACTCGAAGTCCAGCCACGAGCCGCGGTACGGGATCACGCGGGCGGCGAACAGCAGCTTGCCCGAGGCGTGGGTCTTGCCCTTGTCGTGGTCGAAGAACACGCCCGGCGAGCGGTGCATCTGCGAGACGATGACGCGCTCGGTGCCGTTGACGATGAAGGTGCCCTTGTCCGTCATGAGCGGGATATCGCCCATGTAGACGTCCTGCTCCTTGATGTCCTTGACCGAGCGGGCGCCGGTTTCTTCTTCCGTTTCGAACACGATCAGGCGCAGCTTGACCTTCAGCGGCGCCGCGAAGGTCATGTCGCGCTGGATGCACTCTTCAACGTCGTACTTGGGCTCTTCGAACTCGTACGAAACATATTCCAGGACGGCGCGTTCGTTGAAGTCCTTGATCGGGAACACCGACTTGAAGACCGCCTCGACACCCTCGTCGCGGCGCTGGCCCGGACGGACCTCGCGCTGCAGGAACTGCTCGTAGGAGGAGCGCTGAACCTCGATGAGGTTCGGCATCTGCACAGCCTCGGGAATGCGGCCGAACGACTTCCGGATCCGCTTCTTGCCGGTGAAGGATTGCGCCATGTTTTTTCCCTGCGGCGCGGACAGAGTCCGCGCGTGAATTCGAATGTCCGTAGCGTCCACCCTCGCCGCTCCCGTGATCCGGGAGCTGCGGACGCTGGAATTCCCCTATCGGGCGACCGGGACCGGAAGCCTGATGGGCGCCCCTTCGCGCGGATCGGAGGGCGGCTGATCGCGCCTCGGGGCGTAATACGGACGCGCAGATGCGCTCCGCCGAATGTAATCGTGAACGCGGGGATATAGGGGAACAGAGCGGGGAAGAAAAGGGGGATTCGTAAAGAGCCGTAAATAGGCCTTGCGAAACGCGCCGGCCTTGTACGGTCAGGCTTTGCGAAAACGGCGTTCGCTCTAGGCCTGCTTGTTCATCATCTTCATCACCAGCGAGACGCCCAGGGCGATCAGGCAGACGAAGAACGCGACCTTGGTGATGGCGCCGGCCACGTTGGCGACGAAGCCGAGGACCCCGAACAGGATCATCAGGACGAGCAGGACACCGGCGACCTTGAGCATGGCTAAGCTTCCTAACGGATGACCCGCTGTTAGCGCACAGCGACGCTTGGCGTTCCCCCCGTTCGCTTTTTTGGCCTAGGCGCTGAAGTCCACGAATTGGGGAACGCCCGTTCCGCCCAGCGACTGGCCCTTGCGCTTGGCCTCCTCGCGGGCCGACTGCATGGCTTCGTCGATCTTGCGGCGGACGTATTCGTCGATCTGCTGCATCGCCTTGGCCCGCTCCTCCGGCGACATGGCGTCCAGCCGCTCCTGGGTCAGGCCCATGGCCTTCATGGCCTCGTCCTTCCAGCGCCGGATCTTCTCGGCCCAGGCCTCGGCCTTGGCCTGCTTGGCGAAGGCGGTCAAACCCTTCTCGCGCACCGTCGCAACGTCGCTGTTCTCGCCGCTGTCGATGCGCACCGTCGCCGTCCCGCGCGTGCGGTCGGCGCTGGCGGCGGCATAGGCCGCCCAGTTTCCGTTTCCGACAGCCGAGACCGACATTGCAGCCCTCCAAGGCGATCACGCCCGGAGGTTGCAAGAAACACGCCACGCGAGCGGCGTTGAAAAGCTTCAGCTTTCCCTAGGCCCGCCAGAGCCCGATCGACCCTTTCGGCCCGCACAGCACGGCGGTTTTTTCCGAGCTGAGCCGCACGGTGTTCATCGGCGCCTCGGAAAGCCGCTGGAACGGCGCGCCCTTGCGGCTGACGATCGTGCCGGCCAGGCCGGTGGCCATGACGGTCGAGCCCCTGACCGAGATCCCCGACAGGTAGCCCGCCGGCGCGGCGACTGGCTCGAAGGTCACCCGACCCGGCTCCATGCGCGCCAGGTTGACGCCGGCGGCCTTGGGCTTCTGGTAGTCGCCGCCGCAGACCCACAGCACGCCGTGCTTGTCATAAGCCACGGCGAACGCGCCCTTGGACGCCGCGTCGGCTAGGATCGGCGTGTCGGTCGCCACGAACACCCCGCCCCCGCCGCGCGAGACATAGACCCGCGCCACGCCGGCCCCGCCGGTGCAAAAGGCGACCTGGCCATGCGGGCCGATCGCCACGCAGCCGTTGCTGGCCGCGAAGGCCCCCTCGTTCGGCGCGGCCGGCGGCACGCCCTCGTCCTTCAGCCGCGTCCAGGTCTCGCCGCCGTCGGCGGTGTAGAGCACCGTGAACCGACCCTGCGTCGGGTCGCCCAGGATGAAGCCGCGCTTCTTGTCGACGAAGGCGATCGAGTCCCAGAAGCCTTCCGGGTCGTGATTGGCCGCGATCCGCTTCCAGGTCTTGCCGCCGTCCTTGGTGCGCCACAGCTGCGAGGCCTCGCCGGGTCCCGCGCTCATGGCCAGCACGTGGTGGTCGTCGAAGGCGTGCAGGCCGCGGAAGTCCAGCTTCTCGGCCCCGACGATGCGCATGGCGTCCTGCCGCTCGTCATGCCCGCGGATCAGCCAGCCCTTCGACCCCGAGGCCCAGTAGGACTTGCCGCCGGTCGGCGAGAGGCCGCGCAGCTCGCTCTCGGTCGCCGAGGCCGGCATGCGGATGCCGCCCAGACCCTCGGCGAGGCCGTCCTGGGCGAAGGCGGGCGTGGCGGCCAGGGCGGCGGCGCCCAGGATGAGGTCACGGCGATGGATCGAAAACGTCATGCGACTCCCCAGGAAAGCGGGAGGCAAGTTCGACGCTGAGCAACGGCCCGGCAAGCCGCAAAAGAAAACGGCCCCGGAGGTTTCCCTCCGAGGCCGCTCGGCAGTTCCAAAAGGAACCCAGTCCCTGCGAAAGCAGGGGCCAGATTACTTGATTTGGATCTTGGCGCCGGCTTCCGTGAGCTTCTTCGCGACTTCGTCGGCTTGGGCCTTCGAGACGTTCTCGACGACGTTCTGCGGAGCGCCTTCGACCAGGTCCTTGGCTTCCTTCAGGCCGAGGTCCGGACGGACGCCGCGGACTTCCTTAATCACGTTGATCTTCTTGTCGCCGCCGTCGACCAGGACAACGGTGAACTCGGTTTGCTCTTCAGCAGCTTCGGCCGGAGCGGCAGCGCCGCCAACAGCGGCGACGGCGACCGGAGCGGCGGCCGAGACGCCCCACTTTTCTTCCAGCAGCTTCGACAGTTCAGCGGCTTCCAGCACCGACAGGGTGGACAGTTCTTCGACCAGCTTTTCGAGCTTCGACATGTGTCAGTTCCTTAGAGAGATTGGGATAGATTTGCGGGGATGACCGTTACGCGGCGTCTTTGGTCGCGTAGGCGTTGAAGACGCGAGCCAGCTGGCCGGCCGGAGCCTGCAGGACGCCAGCGATCTTGGTCGCCGGAGCCTGGATGAGGCCGATAAGCTTGCCACGCAGTTCGTCCAGCGACGGAAGGGTCGCCAGAGCGCGCACCGCGTTCTCGTCCAGCACGTTGGTCTGGTCCAGGACGCCACCGACAATCTTAAGCTTGTCGTTTTCCTTGGCGAACTGCACCGCGATCTTCGCGGCCGAGACAGCGTCCGGGCCGTAGGCGATGGCGACCGGGCCGGTGAACAGGGCGGAGCCCGTATCACCAAGCTTGCCGTCCAGAGCCTTGAGGGCCAGGGTGTTCTTCACAACCTTGATCGCGGCGCCTTCCTTGCGGAGGCGAAGACGAAGGTCGGTCATTTCCGCAACGGTCAGACCCATGTAGTGGGTCACGACGACAGCGCCGGCATCGGCGAAGACGCTTTTCAGCGACTCGATCGATTCCTGCTTTTGAGCGCGGTCCATTGCGGTCTCCTACTCAATAACAGCGGCCGGACCATTCCGGCAGCCAGATGCGGTCCCATGCGGAATGGCTCCCGCTTGCGAGTCGCATATGCCTGTTTCAAGGAAAGTCGGCCGCGTTCCGGTCTCGGACCGGCCCAATGAAGGGGAGGCCACGAGCAGGAAGACTTGGCGTCTCTATCCCTGTCTCCCGACGGTGAGGAAGGGCTCTTCCTCGATTACGGCGTCGGTGACCCCACGCCCCGTAGTTCTCAAACAGGTTCTTCAGCGGACCGGAGTCTGCCGAAGAGGCGGGCCGTATAGACGAAGTTGAATCGTTTATCAACCGCCCAACCAACTCACGTGAAAGATCGCAAAAGCCATGTTCTATGGGCGAAGCTTCCGAGGGGGACCCTTCATGCGCCGCATCGCCGCCTTGACCTTGACCTTGCTGGCTCTCGCCACCCCCGCCCTCGCCGAGCCAAAGGCCCCGCCGACGCCCCGGGCCGTGGTCGCCGATCCGGCGCGCGACAAGGATCACCCGGCCGACATGGCCGCCTTCCAGGTCGACATCGCCGGCTCGAAGGTCAACGCCATCCTCTACACGGCCTCGGGGACGCAGCCGCATCCGACGATGCTGTTCCTGCATGGCTTCCCGGGCAACGAGACCAATATCGACCTGCTGCAGGCCGTGCGCCGCGCGGGCTGGAACGCCATGCGCATCAACTATCGCGGCTCGTGGGGCAGCCAGGGCCAGTTCAGCTTCGCCAACGCCCGCGCCGACGGAGAGGCGGCCGTGGCCTGGCTGCTGGATCCGGCCAACGCCGCCAAATACCACATCGACCCCAAGCGCATCGTCGCGGCCGGCCACAGCATGGGCGGCTTCATGGCCGCCGACGCCAGCGCCGCCGAGCCGCGCGTGGCCGGGACGGTGATGATCGACTCGTGGAACATCGCCGGCGACGCCGCCCAGATCACCGACGACAAGATCCGCAAGGCCGCCATCGAAGGCATGCGTCCCGACACCGCGCCCCTGGCCACCACGCCCGAGGCGCTGGTCGCCGAGATGGAGCGCGACAAGGCCAAGCTGGACCTGGAAAAGCTCTCGGCCCGCATCGCCGACCGGCCGGTGCTGATGATCGGCGCCGAGTTCGCCGGCGCGGCCAGCGTGCGCAAGCAGGCCGCCGCCGCCAAGGCCGCAGGCGCCAAGGCGCTGACCGAGACCTACATGGCCACCGACCACAGCTTCTCGGACGCGCGCATCGCGCTGGAGAGCGAGGTGCTCCGCTGGCTGGCCCAGTTCGACCCGACCATCCTGCCAGCCGGTTCGCGCATCCCGCTGAAGGCCGCCTACGACGAGAGCAACCCCTTCGCCAGGATCATCCGAGGCGAGCTGCCGGCCTGGAAGGTCTATGAGGACGCCGACGTCCTGGCCTTCATGGACCGCGCCCCGCTGGAGGCCGGCCACGTGCTGGTGATCTCCAAGACCTCCAAGGCCCGCAACCTGCTGGAGATGGCTCCTGCGGATCTCGCCAAGGTCATGGCCGTCGCCCAGAAGGTCGGCCAGGCCGAGGTCGACGCCCTGGGGCTGGAGGGCTTCATGCTGATCCAGAACAACGGCGTGGGCCAGAGCGTGCCGCACCTGCATGTGCATGTGATCCCACGTATTGCGGGCAAGCCTGTCTACCTGGCCGAGAACGCGCCGGCGGATCCGAAGGACCTGGAGGCGATGGCGGCGAAGATCAGGGCGGCGATGAAGTGACTCTCCTCCCCCTCTGGGGGAGGTGGCCCGAAGGGCCGGAGGGGGGCTACTCCGCGCATGCCGAGCTGCCCCCTCAGTCGCTCCGCGACAGCTCCCCCAACGGGGGAGCAGATAGTGTCACCGCCGCTTCCCCCGCCGCGACGCCCGTCGCGAAGCAGGCCTGCAGCAGATACCCCCCGGTCGGGGCCTCCCAGTCCAGCATCTCGCCGGCCAGGATCACCTCGGGACGCTCACGCAGCGCCAGCCTGTCCAGGCTCTCGAACCGCACGCCGCCGGCCGCCGAGATGGCGCGCTCTAGCGGCTGCACCGCCGTCAGCAAGATCGGCGCGGCCTTGATCGCCGCCGCCAGCAGCGCCGGCTCGGCGGGAAGGTCCAGGCCATGCGCCTCGCGCAGCAGGTTGACCTCGACCGGCGACAGCTTGACCGCCTTGCGCAGGAAGTTGGCCAGGCTCTGGCCGCCGCGCGGCGCGCGCAGCCGGCGCTCCAGGCTCTCGACCGGCAGGTCGGGGCGCAGGTCCAGGGTCAGCACGGCCCGGCCGTCCGCCTCGATCGCATCGCGCAGGCTGGCGGCCAGCGCATAGACCGCCCCGCCCTCCAGGCCATAGCCGGCGACCATGGCGTCGCCCCGCGCGCTCTGCCCGCCATGGCGCAGGCCGATGTTCTTCAGCGGCTCGCCGGCGAAGCGCTCGCGGAAGAGGTCGCTCCAGGCTACGTCGAACCCGCAGTTGGCGGCCCGGAACGGGGCGACCGCCGCGCCCTGCCTTTCCAGCGCCGGAACCCAGGCCGCGTCCGAGCCCAGCTTGGCCCAGGACGCCCCGCCCAGCGCCAGCACCACCGCCCTGGCCCGCACGATCTCGCCGTTGATCAGCAGGCCGCCGTCGGCGCTCCAGCCCGTCCACTCGGCCCGCGTCCGCAGCCGCACGCCCAGCCCCTCCAGCCGCGCCAGCCAGGCCCGCAGCAGCGGCGAGGCCTTCATCGCCTTGGGAAACACCCGGCCGCTGGCCCCGACGAAGGTTGGCTGCCCCAGCCCCTCGGCCCAGGCCACCAGATCCTTCGGCGCAAACGCTTCCAGCATCGGCCGGAGCGCCGGCGACCGCGCGCCATAGCGCTGCGCGAACCGCTCGAAGTCCTCCGAATGCGTGAGGTTCAAGCCCCCGCGCCCGGCCATCAGGAACTTGCGCCCGAAGGTCGGCATCTTCTCGAACACCGCCACGGACCGGCCCGCCCGCGCGATCGTCTCGGCCGCCATCAACCCGGCCGGTCCGCCGCCGATCACGGCGACGTCGAGGATGCGGTCGTCTTGGTTCATGACCCTTGGATCAAAGAAAAAGGGCGGCGCCGCAAGGCCCCGCCCTTCTCATTTCGTGGTTTCAGACGGCGATTAGCCGACCGAGGCGGTGTCCACCTTGAAGCCCGGACCCATCGTCGACGACAGGCCGATACGCTTCACGTAGATGCCCTTGGCGCCCGACGGCTTGGCCTTGTTCAGGGCGTCGATCAGCGCCTTGACGTTGATGACCAGAGCTTCGTCCGTGAACGAGGCCTTGCCGATGCCGGCGTGGACGATGCCCGCCTTTTCGACGCGGAACTCGACGGCGCCGCCCTTGGCGTCCTTGACGGCCTGGGCGACGTTCGGGGTCACGGTGCCGACCTTCGGGTTCGGCATCAGGCCGCGCGGGCCCAGCACCTTACCGAGGCGACCGACCAGGGCCATCATGTCCGGCGACGCGATGACGCGGTCGAAGTCCATGAAGCCGCCGGCGATCTTTTCGTACAGGTCTTCGGCGCCGACGTGCTCGGCGCCCGCCGCGGTCGCTTCAGCGGCCTTGGCGTCCTTGGCGAAGACGGCGACGCGGACGTCACGGCCGGTGCCCGACGGCAGGTTCACGACGCCACGGACCTGTTGGTCGGCGTGGCGCGGATCGACGCCGAGGTTGACCGAGATCTCGATCGACTCGTCGAACTTGGCCTTGGCGTTGGCCTTGACCAGGGCGATGGCGGCTTCGACCGTGTGGGTCGCGTCGCGGTCGCCGGTCCAGGCTTGGATGCGCTTGGGTTGCTTAGCCATGTGATTAGGCCTCCACGATCTTCAGGCCCATGGCCTTGGCGGAGCCTTCGATGATCTTGGCCGCGGCCTCGATGTCGTTGGCGTTCAGGTCCTTCATCTTCTTTTCGGCGATCTCGCGCAGTTGCGTGCGCGTGACTTCACCGACGGTCTCACGACCGGTCAGCTTCGCGCCCGACTTCAGACCGGTGATCTGCTTCAGGTAGTGCGTCGCCGGGGGCGTCTTGGTGATGAAGGTGAACGACTTGTCTTGGTAGACCGTGATCACGGTCGGCAGGGGCGTGCCCTTTTCGACGTTCTCGGTGCGCGCGTTGAACTCCTTGCAGAAGCCCATGATGTTGACGCCGCGCTGACCCAGAGCCGGGCCGATGGGGGGCGAAGGCGTGGCCGAGCCAGCCTTCACCTGGAGCTTGATGTAGCCCAGGATCTTCTTAGCCATAGTGTCCTCACTTGTGAGCCGTGGTGCGGGCTTGGCGGCCCTTCCACGGATTTGAATTCGCCGCGTAACGACGAACACGCCCCAGAACCCCAATCTTAAGAATGGGGGTTCGGGAGCGAGGCGGGGCGTTTAGCAGGCGGGCGCTAGAGAGTCAAAGCCTGCTAGGCCGCGTTCGGGCAGCAGCGCAGCATGGTGTAGAACTGCGAGGTCAGGACAGGCCGCGCCGCGTCGGTGGCGCAGGCCGCCGCCGGGGCCAGGACGGCCGCCTGGCTGGTTTCCAGGAACACCGCGTCGCTGGCGTCGCCGCACGCCCAGTCGTAGATCGCGCCCAGATAGTTGGCGTAGATCATCCGGCCCAGGCGGTCGGGATCAACGTGCTGGGCGATCTCGCCGTTGGCCTGGGCCTGGATCATCGCCTGGATGACGATCTGGGCGACGTCGCGGCCCAGGTGCGTGCCCTCGAACAGCACCCGCGGGATGCGCACCAGCACCTGCCGATAGAGGTGGGCGTCGTCGATATAGTGCTGGGCCGAGACGCGGGCGGCCTCCAGCGCGAAGGCCACGCCCCGGGTCGCCGAGCGCAGCAGCATCGACTCGACCCGGTTCAGGGCCACGTTGATCACCGCCAGGGCGATCGCATCCAGCCCGCCGATCAGGTTGTAGATGGTCTGGGGCGAGACTTGCGCGGCCGCGGCGATTTGACTCAGGGAGACCTTGTCAAACTCGTGCTCACGCCACAGAACGGCCGCCGCGCCGACGATCTCGGCGTATCGCCGCGCCTTGCCCAGCTCCCGTAGAGCCATTCCGGAGTTTGGAGAGGAATCCATTTTCATTGCTGCGTCTATTTTTAGACTGTATTCCATTTTCCAAACAAGCGGAACCATTCGGCGGACGCGCCGGGCCGAATTCAGAAAGCACGCACTTGGGACTCTTCGACTCGCACTCCGCCCTGGCCGCCCGCTACCAGGCCGCCCGCGCCTCCGGCCAGATGCCGACCGGCGTGGTGATGGACCAGCTCCTCTCGCCCTCTGAAGCCATCATCAACGGCCGCAAGACCGTGACGGTCGGCACGCACAACTATCTGGGTCTGGCCTTCGACGAGGCCAGCATCGAGGCCGGCGTCGAAGCCCTGCGCCGTGAAGGCACGGGCACCTGCGGTTCGCGGATCGCCAACGGCTCGTTCTCGGACCACGTCGCGCTGGAGCGTGAACTGGCCGACTTCCACGGCATGCGCCATGCGATGGTGTTCTCGACCGGCTACCAGGCCAATCTGGGGATCATCTCGACCCTGGTGGGCGCGGGCGACTTCCTGCTGCTGGACGCCGACAGCCACGCCTCGATCTACGACGCCTGCAAGCAGACGCAGGCCAGCGCCATCCGCTTCAAGCACAACGACGCCGCCGACCTGGACAAGCGCCTGCGCCGTCTGGCCGGCGAGCCGGGCAACAAGCTGGTCGTGGTCGAGGGCATCTATTCGATGCTGGGCGACATGGCCCCGCTGAAGGCGATCGTCGAGGTCGCCAAGCGCCACGGCGCCTACATCCTGGTGGACGAGGCCCACTCGATGGGCGTGCTGGGCGACACCGGCTGCGGCCTGGCTGAGCAGGAAGGCCTGCTGGACCAGGTCGACTTCGTGGTCGGCACCTTCTCCAAGAGCCTGGGCGCCGTGGGCGGCTACTGCGTGTCGAACCACGAGCAGTTCGACCTGCTGCGCATCGCCTGCCGCCCCTACATGTTCACCGCCTCGCTGCCGCCGGCCACGGTGGCCTCGGTGCGCGCCTCGCTGAAGGCCGTGAAGGAGCGTCCGCACCTGCGCGCCAAGCTGTGGGCCAACGTCAACCGCCTGTACGGCGCGCTGGAGGCCGCCGGCTTCCAGCTGGGCTCGACGCCCAGCCCGATCGTGGCGGTGTGCCTGCCCTCGGACGAGATCACCATGGCCATGTGGCGCGCGCTGCTGGACGCCGGCTTCTACGTCAATATCGGCCTGCCGCCGGCCACGCCGTCGGGCGAGAGCCTGCTGCGCTGCGCCATCTCGGCCGCGCATAGTGAGGCGCAAATGGACGGCCTGGCCGAGACGCTGACCCGCCTGGGTCATGAGTTCGGCGTGCTGGAACGCGAGCGGATGGTGGCGAAGGCGTAGGGTCCGAAACCTCGTCCTTCGTCAAGCTCAGGATGAGGTTTCTACTGCAAGGCCGAAAGTAGCCCTCACCCTGAGCTTGTCGAAGGGCGAGGGCGGCCCCGCCCTATCCCTTCGCCAACTCGGCCTCGACCTGGCCGAGCCGTTCCTTGCCGAAGAACATCTCGCGCCCGACGAAGAAGGTCGGGATGCCAAACACGCCGCGCGCGACGGCGGCCTCGGTGTTGGCGATCAACTCGCCCTTCACCTCGGGATCGCCGGTCGCCGCCAGCAGGGCCGCGCCATCCAGGCCGGCCGCGTTGGCCGTCGCGACGAACACCTCCGGATCGTCGAGCTTGAGCCCGTCCTCCCACATGCCCTTCAGCATGGCGTCGAGATAGGCCTCGCCGACCCCGGCGCGCTGGGCGGCGATCTGGCCGCGCATCAGCAGCAGGGTGTTGACCGGGAAGTGCGGATTGAACCGGAATGCGGTGAGGCCGTGCGCCTCGATGAAGCGGCGCATCTCCAGCATCTCGTAGTCCAGCTTGCCCTTCACGCCGCTGAAGGCCACGCCCGGCGCCTGGTTGCCCGTGGCCTTGAAGATGCCGCCCAGCAGGCACGGCAGCAGGGTCACGCTCGCGCCATGGCGGGCGGCGATGGCGGGCAGCACCTTCCAGGCCAGGTAGGCGTTGGGGCTGCCGTAGTCGAAGATGAAGTCGATGGCTTTGGTCACCAGGTCTCTCCCCAAGGGCGCAGGTCGATCTCGTGGGTCCAGGCCGAGCGCGGCTGGTCGTGCAGCCAGACATAGTTCGCGGCGATCTCGGCGGGCTTGAGGATCTCGTCGCGATCCAGCAGGCCCTGGACGTCGTCGCGCATCGAGCGGGTGAAGACGCCGTCGATCGCGCCGTCGACCACGATGTGGGCGACGTGGATGCCCTTGGGCCCCAGCTCCCGCGCCGCGCTCTGGGCCACCGCGCGCAGGCCCGCCTTGGCCGAGGCGAAGGCGGAAAAGCCCTCCTTGCCGCGCAGGGAGGCGCTGGCGCCGGTGAACAGGATCGTGCCGCGACCGCGCGGGACCATCACCCGCGCCGCCTCGCGGGCGGTGAGGAAGCCGGCGAAGCAGGCCATCTCCCAGACCTTGCTGAACACCTGGGCCGTGGTCTCCACGAGGCCGAAGCGGACGTTCGCGCCGATGTTGAAGACCACCACTTCCAGCGGTCCGACCTCGACCTCGATGCGGTCGACCAAGGCGATCATCTCCGCCTCCTGGCGGGCGTCAACGCCGTAGGCGCGCGCGCCGTGGCCGATCTCGGCGGCCAGGGCTTCCAGTTGGTCGAGGTGGCGCGGGCGGCGGGTCATGCAGACCGTGTAGCCCTCGGCCGCGAAGGCCCTGGAGATCGCGCTCCCGACCCCGTCGCCGACGCCCACCACCAGGCAGGCGCCCTTTGAGCTGCTCATCGCCGTTTCCTCCGCTGTTCTCCGTTCAAGTTCGTATTGAATCTGTACGGAGTCAAATGCAGAATGGCGCCATGAAGTGGGAAGACCTCTCCGACCAGCCCTGCTCGGTCTCGCGCGCCCTGGCGGTGATCGGCGACCGCTGGACTCTGATGATTTTGCGCGACGTCTTCCTGGGCGTGCGGCGGTTCGAGGTGTTCCAGCGCCGCCTGGGCGTCTCGCGCACCATCGTCACCGACCGCCTGCGGGGGCTGGTCGACGAGGGCGTGCTGCGCAGGGTGGCCTATCAGGACAACCCGGTGCGGCACGAGTACCGGCTGACCGAGAAGGGCCTGGACCTGCATCCGGTGGTGATGGCGATCGCCCACTTCGGCGACAGCTACTATGCGGATGGGGCTGGGCCGCCGGTGATAAGGCGGCACAAGGGGTGCGGGTGCGATTTCCACCCGGTGCAGGTGTGTTCCGCGTGCGGGGAGACGGTGACCGCCCGGCAGGTCGAGGCGCGGGCGGGGCCGGGGTTTCCGGAGCCGTAGAGCGCTACAACTGCACTCAAAACTCCCGTCATTCCCGCCCTTGTGGCGGGAATGACGGAATATTGGGAGGTGGGCGGAAGCTGGATAAAAGTGTGTTAGGCGGCCCCGCTCAAGAACCCCACCAAGCTGTGCGGCGCCCGCTCATCCAAACACAGCCCCAGCACCGCATGCGAGTCCGCCGCCGCCCTGCGCACCCGCGGGAACATCGCCGCCTCATAGGCCGCCAACGCCGCCTCGACATCCCCCGGATGCGCCACCAGCGCCAACCCCAGCTCGGCCCCGTCCAGCATCGCCATGTTCGCGCCCTCCCCCGCCGGCGGCGCCAGGTGCGCCGCGTCGCCCAGCAGGGTCACGCCGGGCGTCCGCGCCCAGCCGTGGTCGTCCGGCAGGGTGTGCAGCGAACGCGGGACCAGTGGGCCGTCGCTCTGCGTGATCAGCATCGTCAGCGCCGGCGCCCAGCCGTCGAACTCGACCGCGATCCGGGCCTTGGCGGCCGCGTCGTCGGTGAAGTCGATGGCCTCGAACCAGGCCAGCGGGCGGTTCAGCGCGACATAGGCATGCAGCACGCCGCCCGGCTCGCGGTGACCGAAGATCCCCTGCCCCGGGGCCATGGCGAACAGCCCGCCGCCGCCCGCCGCGCGCGCCGTCTCCGGAAAGCGCGTGTCGACGTCGTGCAGCCAGGCCTCGACGAAGGTCGTGCCGATGTACTGCGGCTTGGCGTCCGACAGCAGCGGCCGAACCTTCGACCAGGCGCCGTCCGCGCCGACCAGCAGGTCGGTGACCGCGACCTCACCGTCGGCGAAGGTCACCTCATGCCGGCCGTCATCCAGCGAAACCACGCCGGCCAGCTTCTTGCCCCAGCGCACCGTCCCCTCCGGCAGCGACTCCAGCAGCACCCGCCGTAGCTCCCCGCGCGGGACCTCGGGCCGGCCGCCCTGGCCGTCGTCGGGTTGGTCCAGGAGCAGCGTCCCGTGCTTGTCGAGCACGCGCGAGGCCTGGCCGCCTTCGTGGATCAGGGCGGTGAATTCCGCGAATAGCCCCGCCGCCTTCATCGCCAGCTGGCCGTCGGTCTCGTGGATGTCGAGCATGCCGCCCTGCCCGCGCGCGGCGGCCGAGGCTTCCGCCTCGTAAACCGTCGCGGCGACACCGTGGACATGGAGCACGCGCGCCAGGACCAGACCGCCCAGGCCCGCGCCGATGATCGTGATCATGGGATACCTTTCACATTGGAACGCTGTTCCATTCCACACCTATTGGAACATCGTTCCAGACATGTCAAGAATAGCCCATGGCTCCCCGCACCGAACGCCGCGCCGAAGCGCTCTCGAAAGCCCGCATCGTCGAGGCCGCGATCGCCATCCTCGACGCCGACGGCGAGGCGGCCCTGACCTTCCGCGCCCTCTCTGCGAAGCTCTCGACGGGGGCCGGCGCGATCTACTGGCACGTGGCCGACAAGAACGACCTGCTGGCCGCCGCCGCCGACGACATCGTCACGCAGGTGATCGCCCAGACCCCGGCCGACGCCGAGCCGAAGGCGGCGATCCGCGCCATCGCCCTTAACGTGTTCGAGGCCGTCGACGCCCATCCCTGGGTCGGCGCCCAATTCTTCCGCGACCCGGCCCGGCCGGCGGCGCTGCAGATCCTGGAAGGCGTCGGCAGCCGGCTGCACGCGCTGGGCGTGCCCGAGGCCGCCCAATTCGACACCGCCACCGCTCTCGTCAGCTACATGCTCGGCGTCGCGGGCCAGAACGCCGCCAACGCCCGCCAGGCGCGCGAGAGCGGCCGCACCGACCGTTCGGCCTTCCTGGGCGGCATCGCCGACCAGTGGGCGGCGCTGGACCCCGACCAGCACCCGTTCGTGCGGCGGATGGCGACCCAGCTGCGCGACCACGACGACCGCGCCCAGTTCCTTGCCGGGGTCGACCTGATCCTGGCTGGCGCGGCGACGTTGATCGGATAACGTATCCCCCAAGGGGCGCGTCAGGCGCGGGGGAGTTTCCATGGATCGCCGTCAGTTTCTCATGGGCGTCGCGCTGACGCCGCTCGCCGTCTCGCCCGCCCTGGCCGCGCCCGGCGCGCCAATGGGCGTCAAGGACGCCGAGCTCAAGGCGCTGCTGGACAAGTTCTGGGAAGCCGACCTCGACGCCTCGCCCGAGACCGCCACCAGCCGCGGCCTGGACGTCGGCGCTCGCGCAGGCCAGCGCGCCCAGCTGAACGACGCCTCCCGCGCGGCTCGCACCGCCTGGGTGGGCGCTCGCAAGGAGCGCCTCGCGGCCCTCGCCAAAATCGACCCGGCCCAGCTGTCGGCGACCTCGCGCGTCGACCACGAGGTCACGACCTACACCTACAAGCGCAGCGTCGAGGGCGGCGAGAAGTTCACGTACGGCGAAGGCGCGGCGGGCTTCGGCTACGCCCCCTATTCGCCCTATGTGCTGAGCCAGCTGACCGGTCCCTACCAGTCGGCGCCGGATTTCCTGGACTCTCGCCACCCGGTGAAGACCCAGGCGGACGCCGAGGCCTATCTGTCGCGCCTGGAGGCCTACGCCAAGGTCCTCGACGACAACACCGCGTCGTTCAGGATGGACGCCGCCGCCGGCGTCCTGGCCCCCGATTTCGCCCTCGACGCGGGCCTGGCCCAGCTGAAGCGCCAGCGCGCGCCGGCGCCGGAGCAGACCTCCATCGTCCAGTCGCTGGTGACCCGCGCCGCCAAGGCCGGCCTCGCCGGCGACTGGTCGGCCCGCGCCAGCGCCATCGTCGGCGGCAAGGTGCAGCCGGCCCTCGACCGCCAGATCGCCGCCCTGGAGGCCCTGCGCCCTAAGGCCACCGGTGACGCCGGGGCCTGGAAGCTGCCGATGGGCGAGGCCTTCTACGCCGGGGCCCTGGCCTTCCAGACCACGACCCGCCGCACGCCGGAAGAGGTCCACAAGCTGGGCCTGGAGCAGGTGGCCAGCCTGACGGCCCAGATCGACGTCCTGCTGAAAAAGCAGGGCCTGACCACCGGCACGGTCGCCGCGCGCCTGACCGCCCTGTCGGCCCGTCCCGACCAGCTCTACGCCAACACCGACGCCGGCCGCGCCCAGCTCTTGGCCGACCTCAACGCCCAGACCAGGGCCATCCGCGCCCAGCTGCCGAGCCAGTTCCGCACCCTGCCCGCCGCGCCGGTCGAGATCGTCCGCGTGCCACCCGAGATCGAGGACGGCGCCCCGAACGGCTACGCCCAGCCGCCGTCGCTGGACGGTTCGCGGCCGGGGCGTTTCTACATCAACCTCAAGGACACCACCGAGTGGCCGAAGTTCAGCCTGCCGACCCTGACCTATCACGAGGCCCTGCCCGGCCACGTCTGGCAGGGCTCGATCGCGCTGGGCTCGCAGGAGATCCCGATGCTGCGCCGGGCCGGCATGGGCTTTGCGGCCTATAGCGAAGGCTGGGCGCTCTATTCCGAGCAACTGGCCGCCGAGATGGGCGCCTACAAGGACGACCCGCTGGGCGAGATCGGCTTTTTGCAATCGCTGCAGTTCCGCGCCGTGCGCCTGGTGGTCGACACCGGCATGCACCACAAGCGCTGGAGCCGCGCCCAGGCCACCGACTACATGGTCGACAACACCGGCATGCCGCGCTCGCGGGTGCAGCGCGAGATCGACCGCTACTGCATCTGGCCGGGCCAGGCCTGCAGCTACAAGATCGGCCACACCGAGTGGGAGCGCCTGCGCGACGTGGCCCGCGCCAAGGCGGGCGCGAAGTTCGACCCCAAGGCCTTCCACGACGTGCTGCTGCGCGGGGCCATGCCGCTGGTGGTGCTGGAGCAGGTGCTCTCGACCATGACCTTCACCGCCTGACCGGAGACAGATCCATGGCCGATCCGCGCGACTTCCACACGCCCAAGGACCACTACACCAAGGCCGACCTGTTGGAGTCCGGCCGGGGCGGCTATTTCGGGCCCGGCAACGCTCAGCTGCCGGCCCCGCCGATGCTGATGATGGACCGCATCGTCGAGATCAGCCTGGACGGCGGCGACTTTGGAAAAGGCCACGTGGTCGCCGAGCTGGATATCACCCCCGACCTCTGGTTCTTCGACTGCCACTTCATCGGCGACCCGGTCATGCCGGGCTGCCTGGGGTTGGACGCCATGTGGCAGGTGATCGGCTACTGGCTGAGCTGGTCGGGCTCGCCCGGCAAGGGCCGCGCTCTGGGCGTCGGCGAGGTCAAGTTCCGCGGCGACATCACCCCGGCGTCCAAGCTGGTCCGCTACGAGATCAGCCTGCGCCAGGTGCGCCGAGGCAAGCTGGCCCTGGGCCTGGCCAATGGGCGGCTGCTGGTCGACGGCGAGTGCGTCTACACCGCCACGGACCTGAAGGTCGGGATGATCGAGAACCGCGGCTAGCCTCGCCGTTCGCGCGCATAGGCGATCGGCGGGGTTCCGACCGCGCGGGCGAAGGCGACGCTGAAGGTGCTGGCCGAGCTGTAGCCCACCCGCGCCGCGACCTGGGCCACGCCCACCTTCTCGCGGCGCAGCAGGTCCTTGGCCAGGGCCATGCGCCAGCCCAGCAGGTACTCCATCGGCGCGACGCCCACCTCGCGCCGGAACCGCTCGAAGAAGGTCGAGCGCGACAGGGCCGCCTCGCGCGCCAGTTCCACCACCGTCCAGGCGTGGGTCGGGCGCTCGTGCATCCGCCGCAGCGCCACGGCCAGCTGGTCGTCGGCCAGCCCGCGCAGCAGCCCCGGCGGCGCGACGGCGCAGGCGGTCGAGCGCAGGGTCTCGATCAGCAGGATCTCCAGCAGCCGGGCCAGCACCACGTCCCGGCCGGGCCGGTCGGCGCGCGTCTCGCCGTTCACCAGCTCGACCAGGGTGGTCAGCCGGTCCTGGCCGCGCACATGGATCAGTTGCGGCAGCAGCGACACCAGCAGCTTGGCGTCGTCGGCGATGAAGTCGCAGTGCCCCACCAGCATCCGCACGCTGGGCGGATCGGCCGGATCGCCCAGCCGGAAGACGCCCGGGCTGATCTCGGTGCGCGGCGTCCGGACGTCTTCCGGCGGCGGCTCCAGGCTGGAGGTCGAGAAGTCGAAGGCCGCCGGCACGAGGACGAAGTCGCCCTGCTCCAGCGTGACCGGCGCCTGCCCCGCGACCGTCAGGCGGCAGGCGCCTTCCAGCATCGCGCAATAGAACGGCCGGCCGCCGTCGTCGGAACGGCGCACGCGCCAGGGGCTGGAGGCGACGACCAGCTTGGAGAACGAGGCGCTGGGCTGCAGCAGGCCAACGACCTGCGCGAGAGGATCTGCCATCTTCGGACTTTCGCCAACAACATCCGGACTTTCGATCGTAGCAGGTCCGACTTGTCCCTCCTACCTGACAGTCTCCCCAAAAGGAGCAGTCATGAACACGATCCTCATCACCGGATGCTCGTCGGGCTTCGGCCTCGAGACCGCCCGCTATTTCCTCGACCGCGACTGGACGGTCATCGCCACGATGCGGACGCCCAATCCCGACGTGCTGCCGGCGTCCGAGCGCCTGCGGATCCTGCCGCTGGACGTGACGGACACGGCCAGCATCGCCGCAGTCGTCGAGGCCGCCGGCCCGATCGACGCCCTGGTCAACAACGCCGGCGTCGGCCTGCTCAACGCCGTGGAGGGCGTCTCCATGGACCAGGCGCGCGAGGTGTTCGAGACCAACACGCTGGGGACCATCGCCACCACTCAGGCCTTCCTGCCGCAGTTCCGCGAGCGCCGCGCCGGCGTGGTGGTCAATGTCACCTCGACGGTGACCCTGCGGCCGCTGCACCTGCTGTCGGTCTATACGGCCAGCAAGGCGGCGGTGAACGCCTTCACCGAGTCGATGGCGCTGGAGCTGGAGCCGTTCGGCGTCCGCGCCCGCCTCGTCCTGCCGGGCCTGGCGCCCGACACCGCCTTCGGCGCCAACGCCCGCGCCCGGATGGGCATGGCCATTCCCGAGCCCTATGCCGGGATTGCGGCCCAGGTCTTCGCGGGCTTCGAGAACCCCGGGGAGATCACGCGGCCGACCGACGTCGCCGAGGCCGTCTGGCAGGCGGTGACCGATCCGGCCTCGCCGATGCGCACGTATGCCGGCGCGGACGCCGTGGCGTGGTCCAAGGCGGTCTAGCCCGCTAGCGCCCCCGTCGCCCCAGCTTCTTCAGCGCCGCGCGCATGGCGACGGCCTGGGCGGCGGGGGGTTTGGCGTCCGCCGCGGCGGCCTCCAGGCGCGCGAGCAGGTCGGTCGGGATCATCGGCGCGCTCCGCGCCCTGGTCGCCGGCGCGGCCGGAACCATCGTCGCGATCTTGCGGGCGGTGGCCGCCAGCTGGCCGCAGGCGCGGGCCTTGGCGTGAGCCAGGGCCACCGCGGCGGGGTCGGCGCCCGCGTCGATCACCGCCCAGGCGGCGTCGAGGGCGGCCATCAGCTTGGCCTGGACGGCGGCGCACCAGGCGGCGGGGTCTTGGGCGCTGGGGTTTGGGGTCTGGCTCATGACCCTAGCATGCGGCGGCCGTGAACGCGGAGGATGAGAAACCTGCGTTTCCGGGTAAGGCCTTGAGTTGCAATAGAAACGTCGGTTACCGAGCGGGGATATCCGCCGCTCTATCCCCGTGGTGACGTCAGGATCCCCGTGGTGACGTCAGGGCGCCCGCCCCCTGTGGATAACTCTACGCCCTCACCGCCGCATCCGGCGCCTTAGCCTCCGCGAACGGCTTGAACGACACCATGATCAGGCAGGCCGTCAGCCCCAGCACGAAGGCGCCGACGAACATCCAGCCGTAACTGCCGAAGGCGTCGTAGATCAGGCCGCCGGTCACGGGTCCCGTGGCCATGCCCAGGCCGCCAGCCATGGCGACGCCGCCGATCATCGTCCCCATCATATGGATCGGGAAGTTCTCGCGGATGATCACCGAATAGAGCGGCATGACCCCCGCATAGACGAAGCCGAACAGCGCGGCGGCGGCGTAGAAACTCGGCAGCCGGCTGGCCTGCAGATAGACGAGCGCCGCCAGCGCCTGGATCAGCAGGCCCGCGACCAGCACCCGCTTGGCCCCCAGCCGGTCGCCCAGCACGCCGAAGACGAGGCGCCCGCCCAGCCCCGACAGGCCCTCGACGCTGTAGATGGTCACCGCCGCCATAAGCGGGATGCCACAGGTCACCGCATAGCTGACCGTGTGGAAGATCGGCCCCGAATGGGTGGCGCAGCAGAAGAAGTTGGCCGCCAGCAGGATCAGGAACTGCGGCGAGGTCAGCGCCTGGCGCAGCGTCATGTCCGGAACCCGGTCGGGGACGGCGGCCGCGCCGGCCTCGGCCTCCAGGGCCGGCGGACGGCGCACCAGGAACGCCAGCGGGATCATGGTCGCGGCGACGACGCCGGCCAGGATCAGCAGGGTGGCGCGCCAGTCGTGATGGGTGATCAGCCAGGCCACGAGCGGCGACATGGTCACCGGCGCCATGCCCATGCCGGCCGAGACCAGCGAGACCGCCAGACTCCTCTGGGTGTCGAACCAGCCGGTGACGCACGCCATCATCGGCGCGAACACCGCCGCGGCGCTGGCCCCGACCAGGACCCCGAAGATCAGCTGGAACGCCGGCAGGCTGGTCGCCCGGCTGGCCAGGGCCAAGCTCCCCGCCAGCACGATCGCGCCGACCAGCACCACCACCCGCGGCCCGAAGCGATCCGAAAGCCCGCCCCAGACGAAACCGGCCACGGCCATGGCCAGGAAGGCGATGGTCATGGCTGTGGAGACGCCGGTGACCGACCAGTGGGTCGACTGGGCGATCGGCCGCAGCAGGACAGGCAGCGAGAACATCGCCCCGATCGCGATGCAGCCCAAGAGGCCGCCCGCCGCGACGATCACCCACCGGTACCGGGTCTTGTCCATCGTCCGCTCTCCGTACGGCGCGACAGGCGCCTTAAGAGCCTAGGACGAAGCGTAACGCCGGTTTCCGACAGGGCCTCGGACTTTTTGTGCGGCCCACAAAGCAAAAGCCCCGCGCCTTGCGGCGCGGGGCTTTGCCAATCACAGGTGATTGTAATCTTAAGAGATCTTCTCGACCTGGGCGTATTCCAGCTCGACCGGGGTCGCCCGGCCGAAGATCGAGACGGTGACCCGCAGGCGGGCCTTTTCCTCGTCGACCTGCTCGACCGAACCGTTGAAGCTGGCGAACGGGCCGTCAATGACGCGGACGTTCTCGCCGACTTCGTACAGGACGACGGTCTTGGGCTTCTCGACGCCTTCTTCGATCGCGCCGACGATGCGCTGAACTTCCTTTTCGGACACGGGCATCGGCTTGGAGCCACTGCCCAGGAAGCCCGTGACCTTCGGGGTGTTCTTGATCAGGTGGTAGGCTTCGTCCGAGAGGTTCATCTTCACCAGGACGTAGCCCGGGAAGAACTTGCGCTCGGCATTGACCTTACGGCCGCGGCGGATCTCGACGACGTCTTCCGTCGGCACCAGGATCTCGGAGAAGTTCTCCTCCAGGCCCTGGTTCTTAGCCTGCTCGCGGATGCTCTCGGCCACCTTCTTCTCGAAGTTCGAGTAGGCGTGGACGATGTACCACTTGTGGTTCGGGTTGGACGCGGTTTCGGTGCTCATCGTCTCTATCTTATCCCGAGGTCGCCAGCTTCAGGAGCTGATTGATGGCGAAGCCCAGGCCGCCGTCGACGGCCAGGAAGAACAACGACGCCAGAACCACCATGATGAAGACCATCACGGAGGTGATCCAGGTTTCCTTGCGGCTGGTCCAGGTGATCTTGCGCGTCTCGGCGCGCACTTCCCGGAAGAACTGCATGGGGCTGGTGCGCTTCTTGGGCGCGGCGGGGGCGGCGGCGACGCTCGCGGCGGCCCCGGCGGGCGCCATCGCCGCGGCCGTCTTGGCGGCGCGGTTCTTGATCGCGGACGGGCTGGATCCCGGTTTCCTGGCCATGCTCTAGAGGCTCACGACTTTCAAATGCGGATCCGGAAGCGACCCGTCAAACATATATAGTGGCAGGAGTGGGGGGACTCGAACCCACGACTTTCGGTTTTGGAGACCGACGCTCTACCAGCTGAGCTACACTCCTGCATTCCGACCACCCTTTCGGGCCGACGGACATCCGGAGACAGACAGCGCGCCGGGAGGCTTTTTCAGCCTCGGCGCGCCGCGTTCTGTCGCCAGAGCCGCGCCATTTAGCAGGGTCGCGTACGGCGAGCAAGCGGCGCGAAAAAGGATTGAGCGGCTTCATGCGCCGGCCAGCCGCTTTTATCCCGGCCAGCGGGGCTGGCGACCAGGATCGCAAGGCGGATCAAAGGCCCTGGCGACGCGTTATTGCGCCATGCCTACGATCACCAGCACGCCCTCATCGTCCGACCGTCCGTCGAATCACGAGGTCGAGAACGAGAACCAGAAGCCCGCGTCCCGCGACGGCAAGCCGCCGCGGCCGGCGACCGAGCCTCATGGCGCAGCCGACAGCGTCCGCTCGCCGAAGACCCGGACGGATCCGGGCTCCGGCGAGGGCTGAGACCTTCCAGCCTTGTAGCGGCCAGCCTTGTAAGCCTGCCTAGCCGGCCTTGGACGACTTGGTCTTTTCGTCCTTGGCTTCCGCCTTGGTTTCGCTGGCCGGCGTGGTGGCTCCGCACTGGATGCCCAGATACGTGAACTTCACGCCCGTCAGCTCGCGGCCGCACTGGGTGTTCTTGCCCATGTCATTGCCGCGCAGCGAAACCGCGACGCCCTTCGACAGGTCCGGCGCCGGGCTGGCGCTGCTGATGTCGTAGTAGCCGCCGCCACGTCCCTTCACGACCAGGCAATTGGTCTTCTCGACGGGCCGCACGCAGCCCGACACCGTGACAGGGGTGGCTTCCAGAACAACTTGATTGGCTTGCGCGAGTTTCGTCTTCGCGCCGCCGTCACTGCAACCAGCCAAACCAAACGCTAACAGACCGGCCGCCGCGGCGGCCTCTATGAACCTTACCCGCATACGTTCCTCCGTATCGTTGGCTCCGCGAACGAAGCAAAAGGAAGTCTGCGCTTCGTTTCGAAGACCGGCAATCACATTTTTGCCGCTTTCGAAAAAGCGGTCCGGCGTTTTCACAGTTTGAGAAAAAGATTGTCCTTAACCGGATGACCCGCGCATGGCTTTGCGAAACTGCATGCTGCACTGCGCAATCTGATGCCACTCCAGATGACAGCTTTTCTCATCTGAACATTTGCTCACGAACCGAGACGCCGCTTTTCGTTGCGGCGCGAATACTCAGCTACATCTTTCGACTCGCCGACACAGGCCCCGCCGCGCCCGACCAGGTGGCGAAGTTTTTCCAACGATGGCTTTAGACAACCGGCGTTGACATCAAGACGGGGTTGCACACATGAGACAGACGTCGCCTCAGGGCCGTGGCGGCGCCCGTTTCTCCCAAGGATTTCAGAGCTCAGATGACGGCCACCGCCACCGCCGCAGCCCCCGTAAAAGAAGCCCCGTTCCACGTCGAGAAGGTGCTGTGGGTCAAGCACTGGACCGATCGTCTGTTCAGCTTCGGCATCACCCGGCCCGCCTCCTTGCGCTTCCGTTCGGGCGAGTTCGTGATGATCGGCCTGCCGGCGCGCGAAGAGCTGGGCGAGAAGAAGCCGGTGCTGCGCGCCTATTCGGTGGCCTCGCCGCACTTCGCCGAAGAGCTGGAATTCTTCTCGATCAAGGTTCCGGACGGCCCGCTGACCTCGCGCCTGCAGCTGATCCAGCCGGGCGACGACATCCTGCTGGGCAAAAAGCCGACCGGCACCCTGGTGCTGGACGCCGTGCGCCCCGGCAAGCGCCTCTTCCTGTTCGGCACCGGCACGGGCCTGGCGCCCTGGCTGTCGGTGGCCCGCGACCCCGACGCCTACAGCCGCTTCGAGCGCGTGATCGTCGCCCACGGCGTGCGCGAGGTGCAGGAGCTGGCCTATCGCGACCTCTTCACGTCCGAGATCCACGACGATCCGCTGGTCGGCGACGAGGCCAAGGCCCAGCTGACCTACTACCCGACCGTCACCCGCGAGCCGTTCGAGCGCCAGGGCCGGTTCACCGACCTGATCACCTCGGGCAAGATCTTCAGCGACCTCGGCCTGGAGCAGACCCAGTTCGATCCCGAACACGACCGCGCCATGCTGTGCGGCTCGATGGCGATGATCAAGGACACCGCGGCGCTGCTGGAGGCCCACGGCCTGAAGGAAGGCTCGAACGCCGATCCGGGCGACTTCGTGATCGAGCGGGCGTTCGTGGGGTGATGCGGGCCCGATAACCTCGCCCTTCGACAAGCTCAGGGTGAGGTTATCTACTAGACCGCCCTGCAAGTAGTCCTCACCCTGAGCCTGTCGAAGGGCGAGGACGCCTCTCCGGCGGTGGATCAACGCGTGACCAACCTCAAGAACCTCACCGTCGAAGACGCCCGCGCTCGGATCCTCGACGGCGCCCGGCGCCTCGGCGTCGAGACCGTTCCCCTCGCCGCCAGCCTGAACCGCGTCCTCGCCCAGACCGTCGCCGCCGACCGTCCGCAGCCGCCGTTCGACGCCTCGGCCATGGACGGCTGGGCGATCCGCCGCGCCGACTACGCTCCCGGCAAGGCCTTCGCGGTCGCCGGCGAGAGCGCGGCGGGCAAGGCCTATCCGCAGGCGGTGCAGGCCGACCAGGCCGTGCGCATCTTCACCGGCGCCCCGATCCCGCCCGGCGCCGATCTCGTGGTCATCCAGGAAGAAGCCGTCCGTGACGGCGACAGCGTCCGCTTCGAGGCCGGCGCGGATCCCAAGTCCAACACCCGCGCCGCCGGCGGCGACTTCCAGGCCGGCGACGTGCTGCTGGAACCGGGCGTCGTCATCGATCCCTGGCGGCTCAGCCTGGTCGCCTCGGCGGGTCTCGCCGAGGTCGCCGTCGCCCGCCGCCCGCGCGTGGCGATCCTGGCCACCGGCGACGAACTGGTCCCGCCGGGCGCGGCGCCCCGCCCCGACCAGATCTTCGAAAGCGGCTCGTTCAGCCTGGTGGCCCTGGTCGAAGCCTGGGGCGGCGAAGCCTTCCGCCTGAGCGCCCAGGCCGATGACGCGGCGGCCATCGCGGCGGCGGTGCAGCCGGTCGAAGCCGACCTGATCGTCACCATCGGCGGCGCCTCGGTCGGCGACCACGACCTGGTCAAGCCGGCCCTGAAGACCCTGGGCCTTGAGCTCACCCTCGAAACCGTCGCCCTGCGCCCGGGCAAGCCGACCTGGTCCGGAAAGCTCGCAGACGGCCGCCGCGTGCTGGGCCTGCCGGGCAATCCGGCCTCGGCCTTGGTCTGCGCCGAGCTTTTCCTGAAGCCGCTGCTGGCCGCCCTGACCGGCGGCGACGCGGAAGTCCGCCTGGTCCCCGCCCGCCTGGACCAGCCCCTGCCCGCCACCGGCCCGCGCGAGCACTGGATGCGCGCGGCCCTGTCCACCGATCCCGAGGGGCGAACGCTCGTCCGCGCATTCCCCGATCAGGATTCCTCGCTGGTCGGCGTCTTCGCCCGGGCCGATGCTCTGCTGCGACGGCGGGCCGGGGCGCCCGCCGGCTCGACGGACGACGTCGTCGAAGTTCTGCCCCTGCGGCGTGGCTGAAACCGCGACGGCGACAATTTCGCGTGCTAAGCCCGGATGAGTTTCACGGGCGCGACCCGACCTACAGGCCGAGAGGTTCGTTTCATGGGGCATGCAGGCAAGATCGCGACCCACGTCCTGCTGGCCGCCTTGGCCTTGCTGGTCGGGCGCTACCTCGTCATCGACATGCCCTTCACGCCCGACACCCTGCTGCAGGCGGGCTACTACGGCGTGGGCGCGCTGATCGTCGAGCTGCTGTTCCGCGTCGAGCGCGCGCCCTGGCGCTTCGTCTCCGCCAGCGACCACCTGCGTCTGTTCCGCTCGGCGGTGCTGACCGCGGTGGCCTTCCTGGTCATCACCCGCTTCGTGCATCGCGGCGTGGACGGCGGCCTGCGCATGGTCGCCGGCGCGGCCCTGATCCAGGCCACCTTCCTGTCGGCCCTGCGCGTCATCCGCCGCAGCCTGCACGAGCGCCAGCTGTTCGATTCGGTCCTGCGCCTGGGTCCGGCCTCGATGCAGCCGGCCCTGCCGCGCCTGCTGATCATCGGCTCGGCCAACGAGGCCGAAGCCTTCCTGCGCGCCCCGGCGGGCCTGGGCGAACGCTACGCCCCGATCGGCGTGGTCTCGCCGCTGGACCGCGAGACCGGCGACGAGCTGCGCGGCGTCTGCGTGCTGGGCGCGATTGCCGACTTCGACCGCGTGCTGGCCCGCCTTCGTGATAGTGGGCTATCGCCTTCCGCCATCCTGTTCCTGACCGACAGCGCCATGAGCACCTTCGGCGCCGAGCGCCTGGGCCGGCTGAAGACCGAGGGCGTGCGTCTGCTGCGCCGCCACGGCGTGGTCGAGATGGGGGCCGATACGACGGCCGCCGCCTCGCTGCGCGAGATCAGCATCGAGGAGCTGCTCAGCCGTCCGCCCGTGCGCCTCGACCCCGAACCCGTCCGCGCCCTGGTGTCGGGCCGCCGCGTGCTGGTCACCGGGGCCGGCGGCAGCATCGGCTCTGAGCTGTGCCGCCAGATCGCCGCCAGCGGCTGCGCCCACCTGACCATGGTCGACGCCTCGGAATACAATTTGTTCCACATCGACCGCGAGATGGCCCAGACCTGGCCCAGCATGCCGCGCCGCGAGCTCTTGTGCGACGTCCGCGACGCCGCCCGGGTCAAGCGCGTGTTCGCCGAGCAGCGCCCCGACATCATCTTCCACGCCGCGGCGCTCAAGCACGTCACCCTGGTCGAGAACCACCCTTGCGAGGGCGTGCGCACCAATGTTCTGGGCACCCGCAACGTCGCCATCGCGGCCAAGGCCTGCGGCGCGGCGCACCTGGCCTTGATCTCGACCGACAAGGCCGTGGCCCCGACCAGCGTGATGGGCGCGGCCAAGCGCGTCGCCGAAGCGGTGGCCCGCCAGTACGGCGGCGGCGGCGACATGCGCGTCAGCATCGTGCGCTTCGGCAACGTGCTGGGCTCGGCCGGTTCGGTGGTGCCGATCTTCCAGAGCCAGATCGCCCGCGGCGGCCCGATCACCCTTACCGACGCCGCGGTCGAACGCTATTTCATGACCATCCCCGAGGCCGTGCAGCTGGTGCTGCGCGCCGTGGCCCTGTCGCGCATCGCCTCCGAACCCGACGCCGGCGTCCTGACCCTGGAGATGGGCGAGCCGGTCAAGATCATCGACCTGGCCCGCCGGATGATCGAGCTGCAGGGCCTGGCGCCCGGCAAGGACATCGAGATCCAGATCACCGGCCTGCGTCCCGGCGAGAAGCTGACCGAGACCCTGGTCGACGCCAATGAGGTCGCCCGGCCCAAGGCGCCCGGCATCATGGAAGCCCTGCGCCTGGCCGACGCTCCGGTCATCGAACCCGAGCGCCTGGAGGCCCTCGACGCGCTGGCCGAGATCGGCGACGAAGCCGCCGTCCGCGCCCACCTGTTCGACCTGGTCGAGGAACTGCGCCAGAGCGGCCCCTCGAAGGTCGTGAAGATCCGGGCGTCGTAGCGGGCGGGTCTCAGCCGCCGTAGACGTACTCGGCCTTGCCATAGACCCCGATCAGATCGACGGCGAACGTCGCGCCGTCGGCCAGGTCGGTCAGGAAGGCGTCGTTGGCCTTGGCGTATAGGCCGACATGCTCGGTCGCCGCCGCGGCCAGCAGGAAGCCCACCATCGCCGCCTTGGTCCCGATGCCGGTCGCGCCGTCGCCACCGTAATAGGCCAGGTAGTCGACCCGGGTGTCGATCAGCGCATGGACCTTGGCGTCCGTCGGCGTGGCGCCGAAGATCACGCCATAGGCCTTCTTGGTCGCGTCGAAGAGGCTCAAGCCGCCATAGCTGGCCAGGAAGCTGTCCTTGGCCTCGCCGTTCTTGCCCAGGTTCACCGCGAAGTTGATGTAGCGGTTGATGACGTCGAACTTGGCGTAATAGGCGCTGTTGAGATTGGTGGCGTTGGGTCCGGTCGGCGAGACCAGGAAGTCGATGCCGCCCAGGGTCGGGATCTTTCCCGTGAAGAACTGATAGGCCAGGGTCGCCACCGACGTCGTGGCGCTGGCGGCCTTGACGATGTCGGCGGTGGCCTGGGCCAGGGTCTCCTGCCCCGCGCTGACGCCGACCAGCGCCTGGCCGCGCAGGTCCAGATGCGCGGCGGTCGGCGTGGTCTCGCGCAGGATGTTGTTGAAGGCCGCCAGGACGGGCGCGGCCGACGGCAGGTCGTTGGCGATCACCTTGAACACGCCGTTGTCGTCGACCGCGAAGGCGTAGGCCTTGCCGTTGGCGTCGGTCAGGGGCGTGGCCACGCCGGGCAGGCCGACCGACAGCTGCTTGAAGCGCCCCGCGCCGTCATTGAGGAAGATCACCGAGCCCGTGCCGTTGTCGCCGCTGGCCAGCAGGTCCTTGAAGCCGTCGCCATTGACGTCGACCGCGGAGAGGAACTTGTACCAGTGCAGCGGCAGGCCCGTTCCGGTGGGCGAGGCCGCGCTCTGAGCCAGGCGCGCTTGCGTCTCGTCGTGGAACTTGCCCCCGCCGTCGTTCACCAGCAGCTGGATGTAGGCCACGGTGTAGAAGTCGCTGGAGCCGATCGCGCCGCCATTGGTGATCGACAGGGCCAGGTCGATCAGGCCGTCGCCGTTCAGGTCGATCGGCGTGACCTGCATGACCGACTCGTGGCTGACGCCGGACGCCGGCAGGGTGATGGGCGAAGCGCTCGCGAAGCCCTTGCCGTCGTTCAGATAGACCTCGCTGGGGCGCGGGGCCTCGTTCCACGTGCCGGCGATCAGGTCGACCTTGCCATCGCCATTGACGTCGATCAGCGCGCCCCAGGTGTTGCCGCCGTCATAGTTGGTGCGCTGGTACGACTTGGGCAGGCTGGTGAGGTCGAACGTGAACCCGCCCTTGCCGTCGCCCATCAGGATCTGCAGGGCCGGGCCGACGGGGGTGTTCTGCGAGTAGGCGTTGATGGCGAAGACCACCACGTCCAGGTTACCGTCGCCATTGATGTCGCCCACCGCGCCGCCGTGGGAGAAGATCTTGATCTGCGGCAGGTTGGCGCTGGCGTCGACGAACGTTCCGTTCGCGGTCGACAGCAGCAGCTGGTTCTGGCCGCCGGGGAAGGGTTCGCGGTCGGGACCGGACTCCAGCACGAAGATGTCGGGACGGCCGTCGTTGTTGAAGTCGCCGGTCAGCACCCGCGCCACGTAGTAGCCCGCCGCCGTCGACGGCAGGGTCGTGGCGGTGACGTTGGTGAAGCGCCCCTGGCCATCGCCCACGAACAGCAGTTCGGGGCTCCTGACGTTGAAATTGGTGGCGTAGTCGATCGTCGGCACGAAGACGTCGGCCTTGCCGTCGCCCGTGAAGTCGGCGACCAGGAATTGCTGAATGCCCGCGATCGTCGCGGTGTTGGCATAGAGCGTGTTGCCGAACACGTACTGGCCACTGGACAGGTAGTTGCCCGCGGTGATGGTGACGTTGTCCGAGTTCGGCCCCTTGAACTGGATCCTGGCGATCCCGGTCAGGGTGGTGACGCCGTTGTCGCCGTTGGCGAAGTGCTTCTTGACCGTGAAGGTCTTGGTCGCGGTGTCGTAGGTGATCGTCGCTTCGCTGGCCTTGCGGTCATAGAACACCACGGTGTCCGTCCCGCCGCCGCCGACCACGGTGTCGCTGCCGCCGCTCAGCCAGAAGGTCTCGTTGGCGGCGCTGCCGGTGATCTTGTCGCTGTAGTTGGAATCCTGGACCGTGAAGATCCCGCTCAGCGTGTCCGTGCCGCCCAGGCCGTCTTGCGCGGTTCCCGTGGCCAGGTTGACGGTCACGCCGGCGGTGGAGGTCCAATAGGCGATCGAGGCGTTGGCGCTCGCGCCGCGGATGGTGTCGTTGCCGGCGCCGCCGACCGCGTTGCCGTTCCGGATGACGATGACGTCGTCGCCGCCCTCGCCATAGATGTTGGTCCCATCCGCCAGGCCCAGGGCGACCTGATCCAGCGTGTCCGCACCCGCAGTGCCGTGATAGTCAGCCAAGCTGCTCGCTCCCCCGTCGAAATCAAAAGGTCTGGCGCGCCGCGCCGTGTGATTGCGCCAATTCCGCAGATCCGCCTTGCCGTGCGCGCCTCGGCGTTCGACTGTCGGGCGCAAGGCGGGGGCAAGGCGTATGAACGGCTTCGATGGGGACCAGCTGATCCGCGATCTCGCTCGGGCGGCGACCGTGACCGAGCGCTTTTCCACGCTGACCAGCGGTCTCGCCGCCCTGGGCCTGGACACCATCAACTACGGCATCCTCGATCCGGCGGCGGAGCTGGAAAACGCGGACATCCAGTTCCTCACGACCATGAGCGACGACTGGATGAGCCACTACTTCGCGGAGAACCTGGCGGTCACCGACGTCCATGTCGCGCGCGCACAGGCGCGGAACATGACCCCTTACCGCTGGGGCCAGAGCGATATCGAGTTCATCGCCGACCAGCACAAGTCGACCGCCCTGCAGGGCGTGGAGGCCGGCTTGCGCGCCAGCCTCTGCGTCCCGGTCGTGGGTCCGCAAAATCCGTTCTCGCCCGTCGGCGCCATCAATCTCGGCTCGTCGATGCCCGAGCGCGAGTTCGCCATGGTGCTGCAGGAGCATGCGGCGGCCCTGATCAGCATCGCGCACGTCTTCCATCACGCCTCGATCCGGCAGGTCTGGCGCGACTGGTCCGGCCGCAAGCCGCTGTCTACGCGCGAACGTGACTGCCTGCGCTATCTCGCCGAGGGCAAGCGGCACGACGCGGTCGCCCACGCCCTGGGCATTTCGCGGGTCACGGTCGAGCTCCACCTGCGTCGCGCCCGCCAGAAACTGGGCGCGGCGACGGTCGGCCAGGCGATCGCCAAGGCGATCGTCCATGGCGACATCGTCGTCAGTTGAGCCGGGGCGGGCTCCCGTCCGATCGGTCCGACCGCCTTGCATGCTCGACGGCCCCTTCGACGCTGTGCGCCCCGCAAGCTATCGAGCGGCGGATTCCGGGCAATCTATGGAAAAGCATAGTCGCGCGCCGGGCGGCTCGACGCACCGGCGACTTCGGTATCGCGCCCGCGAGCCGACCTGCTAAACCGGCGCCATGGCACAGCTCGACGACACCTATGATCCGCTGACTCCCGTGCCCGAGGACCGCCGCGTCTTCCGGGCCATGGACGCCTTCTCGCTGTGGTTCAGCCTGGGCATCGGCCTCCTGGTCCTGCAGGCCGGCGCGTTCCTGGTCCCGGGTCTCAGCCTGGGCATGGCGCTGGCGGCGATCGTCACCGGCTCGGTGCTGGGCGCTCTGCTGCTGGCCGCCGCCGGCGTGGTCGGAACCGACACCGGCCTCTCGGCCGTCGGTACGCTGCGCCTGGCGCTCGGCGCGCGCGGCGCGGCCGCGCCCGCCGTGCTCAACGCCATCCAGCTGACCGGCTGGGGCGCGTTCGAGATCATCGCCATGCGCGATTCCGCCGACGCCCTGGCCAAGCAGACTTTCGGCGTCTCCAACCCGATGATCTGGACCCTGGCGTTCGGCGTGCTGGCGACCTTCCTGGCCATCCAGGGGCCGGTGTCGTTCGTGCGCCGGTTCCTGCGCGCCTGGGGCCTGTGGCTGCTGCTGGCCGGCGCGGGCTGGCTGAGCTGGCGACTGCTGGCCGAGCACGACCTTGGCGCCCTGCTGGCCAAGGCCGGGACCGGCGAGATGAGCTTCGGCGCCGGCGTCGACCTGGTGGTGGCCATGCCGCTGTCTTGGCTGCCGCTGATCGCCGACTACACCCGCTTTGGCCGCACCAGCGGCGGCATGTTCAAGGGCGCGGCGGCCGGCTACGTGCTGGCCAATATCTGGTTCATGGCCCTGGGCGCGGCCTACGCCCTCGTGGCGGGCGGCGGCGAAAACTTGCTGCTGACGGCCCTGGCGGCCAGCGGCGGCGGGATCGCCCTGCTGCTGATCGTCATCGACGAGACCGACAACACCTTCGCCGACATCCACTCGGCCGCCGTCTCGACCGCGACCCTGGTCCGCGTGACGCCCGGCAACCTGGCCCTGCTGTTCGGCGCGCTGTGCACGACCATCGCCCTCTTCGCGCCGATCACCCAGTACGAGGGCTTCCTGCTGCTGATCGGCTCGGTGTTCGCCCCGCTGTTCGGCGTGCTGCTGACCGACCACTTCGTCCTGCGCCGCCGCGCGGCGGCCACGGCCCAGGGCGGCCTCAACCTGCCGGGCCTGCTGGCCTGGGCGCTCGGCATCGCCGCCTACCAGGGCTTAAGCCGCCTGGCGCCCGGGATCGGCGCGACCCTGCCCAGCTTCGTCGCGGCGGGGGTGGCGTATCTGACCCTCAAGCGCGCTTTTGGCTCAGTGAAAGTCGCGGCTTCGTAGCAGCCGCCCCGACACCTTCTGCCGCACGCGCGGGGCCGGCGCGCCGGGCTCGTCGCGCAGCTTGGACAGGTGCGCCGACAGGTCGGTGAAGCCCTCGGCCACCACGTGGATGACCCCCTCGGCCTTCTGCACCCGGCCGTGGACGACCAGGAACGAGGCGGTCATCACCACGTTGCGGTCGGCCTCGAAACGGTCCTTCCAGACCACCGCATTCGCCACGCCCGTCTCGTCCTCCAGGGTCACGAACACCACGCCCTTGGCCGTGCCCGGCCGCTGGCGGATCAAAACGAGCCCGGCCACCGACACCTTGCGCCCGTCCGGGACGGTCAGCAGTTGCTGCGCCGTGATCACCCCGCGCCGCGTCAGCATCGGCCGGTAGAAGCTCAGCGGGTGGTCCTTCAGCGACAGGCTGGTGGTGCGATAGTCCTCGGCCACCTCCTGCGGATCGCCCATCTTCGGCAGCGCCGCGCGTTCCTCGAATAGCGGCAGCCCCGCCAGCAGCGGCGCCTGCACCGGCGCCCTGTGCTCGCCCTTGAGGCCCTTCACCGCCCAGAGGGCCTCACGCCGGGAGAGGCCGACCGAGGCGAACGCGTCGGCCTCGGCGAGGAGCTCCAGCGCCCGTTGCGGCACGCCACCCTGCGCGAACTCGGCGGGGGTGCGGGCGCCCTCGGCGCGGGCCTTCAACAAGGGCCAGACGTCGATCTTCTCTTTGAGGCCCTTGATCTGGCGGAAGCCCAGGCGGACGGCCTTCCAGCGGTGGCTGTTCTCGTAGTCCGCGACCTTGTCCTCGCGGATGCGCGGCGCGCGGAAGCCCTTCGTCATCGGCTCCAGCGTGCAGTCCCAGAGACTGGCCAGGATGTCCGGCGGCAGCACCTCGACTCCGTGCTCGCGGGCGTCGCGGACCAGCTGGGCCGGCTGGTAGAAGCCCATCGGCTGCGAGTTGATCAGCGCCGCGCAGAACACGTTCGGCCACGCCCATTTGATCCACGCCGAGACATAGACCAGCTTGGCGAAACTGGCCGCGTGGCTCTCCGGAAAACCGTAGTGCCCAAAGCCCTCGATCTGCTTGAAGCACCGCTCGGCAAAGTCGCGCTGGTAGCCGCGCGAGGTCATGCCGTCGACGAACCGGTCACGATATTCGTCCGGCGTGCCCAGGTTGCGGAAGGTGGCCATGGCCTTGCGCAGACCGTCGGCTTCGTCGGGCGTGAACTTGGCCGCCTCGATGGCCAGGCTCATGGCCTGTTCCTGGAACAGCGGCACGCCGTAGGTCTTGCCTAGAATTCCGCGAAGCTCACCTTTGCATTCTGGTTCGTTCAAAGGTTCGGGGAATTCCGCCTCCTCCCCGTTTCGCCGCTTCAGGTACGGATGCACCATGTCGCCCTGGATCGGCCCGGGACGGACGATCGCCACCTCGATGACAAGGTCATAGAATTCGCGCGGCTTCAGCCGCGGCAGCATCGACATCTGCGCCCGGCTTTCGACCTGGAAGACCCCGATACTGTCGGCTTTGCACAGCATGTCGTAGACGCCCGACAGCTCCTTGGGGATGTCGGCGAGATCCTGGATGTGGGCCTCGCCATGATCATTGCGGAGCATGGTCATGGCGCGCTGGATCGCGCTCAACATGCCCAAGGCCAGGATGTCGACCTTCATCAGCTTCAAGCTGTCGATGTCGTCCTTGTCCCATTCGATGAAGGTGCGATCGTCCATGGCCGCATTGCCGATCGGCACGGTTTCATCGAGCCGCCGCTTGGTCAGGACAAAACCCCCGACGTGTTGTGACAGATGGCGCGGAAAGCCCATCAACTCGGTGGCCAAGGCCACCGCGCGGGCGATCTCCGGCGCGTCAGGATCGATACCCGCGTTGCGCAGGTGCTCCTCAGGCAGATCGTCGCCCCAACTTCCCCAAACCGTTCCGGCCAGAAGATTGGTGACATCGTCGGTCAAGCCCAGGACCTTGCCGACATCGCGGATCGCACTGCGCGGTCGGTAGTGGATCACCGTCCCGCAGATGGCGGCATAGTCACGCCCGTAGCGCTCGTAGACGTATTGCATCACCTCCTCGCGCCGCTCGTGTTCGAAGTCGACGTCGATATCCGGCGGCTCGCCGCGGTTTTCGGAAATGAAGCGGGTGAACAGCAGTCTGTGCTCGGTCGGATCGATCGCCGTGACGCCCAGGCAGTAGCAGACAGAGGAATTGGCGGCCGAGCCCCGGCCCTGGCACAGGATGCCCATCTCCCGCGCCTTCTGAACGATGTCATGCACGGTGATGAAGTAGTTGGGGTAGTCCATCTTCTCGATCAGCCGCAGCTCTTCCTTGAGCTGGGCATCGACCTTCGCGTCCACGCCATCCGGATAGCGCCAAGCCGCCCCTTTCCAGGTCAGATCGGTCAGATGCTCCATGGCGGTCTTACCGGGGGGCACGGGCTCGTCAGGGTATTTCTCATCAAGGTCGCCGAGGTCGAAGTCGATCCGCTCGACGATCTCGGCTGTCCGCTCGACCGCGCGCGGCCAGCGTTCGAACAGGCGCGCCATCTCCGCCGCCGATTTGATGTGGCGCTCGGCGTTGGCTTCGAGGTGAAAGCCGGCGTCCTGGATCGTGCAATGCTCCCGCACGCAGGTAATGACGTCCTGCAAAGGCCGTCGTTCAGGGCCGTGATAGAGCACGTCGTTGGTGGCCACGATCGGCGCGCTGGCATTGCGCCCCAGCGTGTCGAGGCGCTCCAGACGTTTCAGATCCTGAGCGGCATAGGCGCGGTGGGCCGCCAGCCAGGATCTGCCTCGCAGGTCGCCGGCCATGCGGACCAGATCGCGCTCGAAGGCGGCATCAAGCGTCCTAGGCGGCAGGATCAGGCCTAGTTGGCCGTCGGCATGGGCCAGGAAATCCTCCCAGCCCAAGTGGCACTCGCCCTTGGGCGCCCGGCGCTGGCCAACGGTCAGCAGACGGGTCAGGCGGGCGAACGCCTCCCGATCCGTGGGGTAGCAGAGCAGGCTCGGCGTGCCGTCCATGAAATCCAGGCGGCAACCCGTCAAGACACGGACATTGCGCTTCTTGGCCGCCGTCCAGCCTCGAACCACGCCGGCTAGGCTGTTGCGGTCGGTGATGCCGATGGCGGAGAGACCTAGGGCCTCGGCCGCGATGGCCAGCTCTTCGGCGTGCGAAGCGCCGCGCAGGAACGAGAAGTTGGTGGTGGTCTGCAGCTCGGCATAGGCGGGGGCGCGGGACATCATCTGCTCCCCCTCTGGGGGAGCTGTCGCGCAGCGACTGAGGGGGCCAGCTGGGCATAGGTCGCGCTGCCCCCTCCGGCCCTCCGGGCCACCTCCTCCAGAGGGGGAGGAGAAAGATGCTCAACCAAACAGGCCATGGATCCACCATTTCGGGGCTTCCGCCTCGCCGAACAGGCCCTGGCGGTAGATCCAGAACCGGCCGCCGGCGTCGTCCTCGACGCGGTAGTAGTCGCGGATCTTGCCGGGGCCGGTGTCGGTCTCGCCGACGCCGGCGCGCCACCACTCCTGGCCGATGCGTTCGGGGCCTTCGGCGCGGCGTACGCGGTGCGAGCGGCCGCGCCAGGTGAACTGGACCGGCGGGTCGTCGGGGACCTTGGCCAGGGCGGTGATCGCCTCGGGCCGCTTGAACAGCCGCACCGGGCGCGGGCGGTCGGGGTCCCATTTCGCGGCGGCGGGCGGGTCGAGCGGGGCCTTGCGGACGACCGAGCGTTCGGGGACGTGGCTCTCATAAGGGTCGGCGCGCCAGACGCGGGTCTCGCCCAGGCGATTGACCAGGCGGTCGACCAGGGGCGCCAGGGTCTCGTCGAGGCTGGTCCCCGTCTCGGCGTCGAGGCGGTCCTGGGCGGCGGCGAGCGGCTCGACCGCCCAGGCATGGACGGTGACGACCTCGACGCCGAAGCCGGGATCGACCTTGTCCAGCTTGGGGACGATCAGCTTGGTCAGCCGCCGGGCGTCGCGGCCGATGCGGGCCAAGCCTGCGCGGACCGGATAGGCCTGGCCGTCCAGGCGGTGGAACACGACCTCGAAGCGCTTGGCGCCGCGCCCCTCGGCCTCGAGCCGGGCGCAGATCAAGGCCAGGGCGTCGCCGGCCACGCGGGCCAGGTCGTCGGGGGCGCTGATCGGCTCGAAAAAGGCCAGGCGGTCGAACCACGGGCTGGCCGGGCGGCGGAAGGTCAGGGCCTCGGACGCCATCCCCAAGGCCTGGTCGAGGCGCAGGGTCAGGCCTAGGCCGAAGCGCTTGGCCAGCTGGGCGCGCGGCAGGGCGAAGAGCTGGCCGACGCGGTGCAAACCCAGGCGCGGCAGTTGGGCCTCGGCGGCGTCCTCCAGGCGCAGGGCCGCGACGGGCAGGCCCTCGATCGCCGCGCGCTGCTGGCCCGGCGCGGCGATGGCCAGGTCGTCGCCATAGCGGGCCAGCGCCCAGGCCGCGCCGGCGGTGTCGGCGATCGCGGCGCGGGCCGGCACGCCCCAGCGGGCCAGGCGGGCGACGAGGTCGACCAGCATGTCGCCCTCCCCGCCCCACAGGTGGTCGGTCCCGGAGATGTCGAGGAGCAGGCCGTCGGTCCCGTCGAGAGCCACGGCCGGCGAGAAGCGGACGCACCAGTCGCACAGGGCCTCCAGCGCCAGGCGGTCGGCGACGGGGTCGTGGTCGAAGGTCACCAGGTTGGGGACCAGGGCCATGGCGTCGGCGGCCTTCTGGCCGGCGGACAGCGCCAGGGCGCGGGCGGTGTCGTCGACGGCGGCGAGGCGACGGGTTCCGCCTTCCGTGGCCAGCAGGGCGAACGGCGCCCGCCCGGCCTCAGCCGACCAATCGTACCCCGGGTTCCGTCGGCGCCACGTCGTGATCGGCCAGTTGGGACACCAGACGGAAAGGATGCGGGCCATGGCCGGCCTCCTGTTGTTCCAAGATCCAAGCCCCGGGACGTCCGCCCCGGCAGCGTTCGAGTTCGACCCGCCAGCGGGGCGGTCCCAGGCCGATATCGTCCGGCGGCGGTGGCGCGGGCGAGGGTCCGATCCGCCAGCGGCTGAACGAAGCCGAGCCGGACACCGCCTGGCTCGCCCCCGCTCGGCCGCCGTACGGTCTTCGGTGCAGCACCACGCCAAAGCTTCCGCGCCGCTCGCAGGCCAGCTGCAAACGGCGGCCAGCGGTCAGGTCCGGGGCCTCGGCCTCGCCGATGGCGGCGACCACCCCCTCCGTCGAGAGGGCGTCCTCCAGCACCGACAGGGTCTCGGCCTCGTCGCGGGTACGGACCTGGATCAGCCGCTCGGCCGGGAAGCCGAGGCCGAACAGGCCGGGCGCGAAGAGGTCGCTGCGCCGGGCCACCCAGACGATCGCGCCGGTCTTCACGAGGGGCCGGAGCAGCAGGCCGACGAAAGCCGCCGGGGCCGCGCTGGTCTCGGCCTGCAGCCCCGCGCCCGTCACCTCGTGCCAGCCGCCCATTGGCAGGCCGCCGCCGGGGAAGCAGCCGTCGATGGCCGGATCCCCGAACGGCAGGACCGGAGTCGGAGTCCGAGTCCCCGCTTCGATCGCGGCGATCCGGCCTCTCAGGGCCGCAAGACGCGCCTCGCGCGATCCGGCCATTGCTCACTCCTTGTTCCTATTTTGTTCTGATCTTTCGTGCTTGGAGAGTCAAGCTGTCCGGGCGAAGGTGCGTCAAACGGCCGTATGAAGAGAGCCCACATGTCCTTGTTCCGCGTCCTGATCGCCAACCGTGGCGAGATCGCCGTCCGCATCGCCCGCGCGACGGCGGAGGCGGGGATCGAGAGCGTGATGGTCCATGCGCAGGGCGACACCGCGCACATCTCGGGTCGTGCGGTCGCTCTGCCCGGCGCGGGCGCGAAGGCCTATCTCGACATCGCCGCGATCGTGGCGGCGGCCAAGGCCGAGCGCTGCGACGCCCTGCATCCGGGCTACGGCTTCCTGTCGGAGAACCCCGCCCTGGCGCGGGCCTGCGCGGCGGCCGGGATCGTTTTCGTCGGTCCGTCAGCGGAACATCTGGAAGTCTTCGGCGACAAGGCCGCCGCGCGGGCGCTGGCGGCCGAACGCGGCGTCCCGCTGATCCCTGGGACGGGCGCGATCACGCTGGACGAGGCGCGGGCGTTCCAGGCGCAGCACGGCGCGATCATGCTCAAGGCCCGGGCCGGCGGCGGCGGGCGCGGGATGCGGGCGGTGCGGGACGCGACCGAGCTGGACGCCGCCTTCGCCGCCTGCGCGCGCGAGGCCGTGGCGGCGTTCGGCGATGGCGGGCTCTATGCCGAGAAGCTGGTCGAACGGGCGCGGCACGTCGAGGTGCAGATCGCCGGCGACGGCGCGCGGGTGCTGGCGATCGGCGACCGCGACTGCTCGCTGCAACGGCGGAACCAGAAGCTGGTCGAGATCGCACCGGCGGCCTTGCCGGAGGCGCTGCGGACGCAGCTGTGGACGCACGCCGAAGCGCTGTGCGCCGGCTATCGCGGCCTGGCCACCGTCGAGTTCCTGGTCGAGGGCGAGGCCGCCTTCTTCCTGGAGGTCAATCCGCGCCTGCAGGTCGAGCACACCGTGACCGAGGAGGTCACGGGCCTGGACTTGGTGCGGCTGCAGTTCGACATCGCGGCGGGCAAGCCGCTGGACATGGACGCGCCGCCGGCCTTCGGCGTGGCGATCCAGGCGCGGGTCAATGCCGAGACTCTGACGGCCGACGGGCAGGTGAAGCCCTCCAGCGGGACGATCGGCGCGTGGAGCCCGCCAGGCGGTCCGGGCGTGCGGGTCGATGCGGGGGTCGTGGCCGGGACGGTGGTCGGCGCGGCTTACGACAGCCTGCTGGCCAAGGTGATCGCGCGTGGACGGACCTATGCCGAGGCCGCCGCGCGGCTGGACCGGGCGCTGGCGGAGTCCCAGGTCACAGGCGTGGCGACCACCGCCCCACTGGTGCGGGCGATCCTGGCGGCCGCGCCCCAGGCGCCGACCACGCGGTTCATCGAGGACCACGCCGCCGCGCTGGTCGCCGGTCTGCCGGAGCAGAGCACGCAGGCCTTTGAAACCCTCGACGGATCCGTCGCCATCGCCGCGCCCCTGGCGGCGACGGTCGGGTCGATCAGCGTCTCCGAAGGCGATCTCGTCCGGCCCGGCCAGGCGCTGGCGGTGCTGGAGGCCATGAAGATGGAGCACCTGGTCCACGCCACCACCGGCGGCCGGGTGCTGAAGATCGCCGCCGCGCCAGGGGCCACGGTGGCCGAGGGCCAGCCGCTGGTGTTCCTGGAGCCGATGGAGGTCGAAGGCGGCGAAGCCGTCGAAGCCGCCGCCGAGGACCTCGACACGATCCGCCCCGACCTGGCCGAGGTCATCGCTCGCCATCGCTACACGCTCGACGAAGCCCGCCCCGACGCCGTCGCCAAGCGCCGCAAGACCGGCCACCGCACGGCGCGGGAGAACATCGACGACCTGGTCGATCCCGGCAGCTTCCTGGAATACGGCGCCCTGGCCATCGCGGCCCAGAAGCGGCGGCGCTCGACCGAGGACCTGATCGCCAGCACGCCGGCCGACGGGCTGATCACGGGCATCGGCAGCGTCAACGGCGCCCTCTTCTCAGCCGACAAGGCGCGGACGGCGGCGCTGGCCTACGACTTCACCGTCCTGGCCGGCACGCAGGGGGCGATGAACCACCGCAAGTCCGACCGGCTGATGGCGGTGATCGCCGACCAGAAGCTGCCGGTCGTGTGGTTCGCCGAGGGCGGCGGCGGGCGACCGGGTGACACCGACACCACGGCGGTGGCGGGGCTGGACGTCCCGACGTTCAGGAGCTTCGCCCAGCTGTCGGGCCTGGTCCCCAAGATCGCCATCGTCGCCGGCCGCTGCTTCGCCGGTAACGCCGCCATCGCGGGGCTGTCGGAGATCATCATCGCCACGCGCGACAGCAATCTGGGCATGGGCGGTCCCGCCATGATCGAGGGCGGCGGCCTGGGCGTGTTCCGGCCCGAGCAGATCGGTCCCTCGGCGCACCAGTGGGCCAATGGCGTCATCGACATCCTGGCCGACGACGAGGCCCACGCCACGCGGCTGGCCAAGCAGGCGCTGTCTTACTTTCAGGGCTCGCTGGCGACCTGGACCACGCCGGACCAACGGCGGCTGCGGCGCGCGATCCCCGAGAACCGCCTGCGGGTCTACGACGTCCGCGCGCTGATCGCCGGCCTGGTCGACGAGGGTTCGTTCCTGGAGCTGCGCGGCGGCTTCGCGGCCGGCATGGTCACCGGCCTGATCCGGATCGAGGGTCGGCCGATGGGCCTGATCGCCAACGATCCGCGCCATCTGGGCGGAGCGATCGACTGCGAAGGGGCCGAAAAGGCCGCGCGGTTCCTGCAGCTGTGCGACGCCTTCGCCCTGCCCGTTCTTTCGCTGTGCGACACGCCTGGCTTCATGGTCGGCCCCGACAGCGAGGACGCCGCCGCCGTGCGCCGCGTCAGCCGCCAGTTCATCGCCGGCGCCAAGCTGCGCTCGCCCCTGTTCACCGTGGTCACCCGCAAGGGCTACGGGCTGGGCGCCCAGGCGATGGCGGGCGGATCCTTCCACTCGCCGGCCTTCATCGCCGCCTGGCCGACCGGCGAGTTCGGCGGTATGGGCCTGGAGGGCGCGGTCAAGCTGGGCTACCGCAAGGAGCTGGAGGCCGAGACCGATCCAGCCCAGCAGAAGGCGCTCTACGACCAGCTGGTGGCCCGGCTCTACGCGGCCGGCAAGGCGACCAGCATGGCCGCCGCCCTGGAGATCGACGCGGTCATCGACCCGGCGGATACGCGGCGCTGGATCGTCGGCGGGCTGGACGCGGCGGCGGGGGTGAGCAAACCGTGGGAAGTCCGGGTGGATAGCTGGTGAAGCGGCTGACCCGCGAAGAGCTGCCGATCGACACGGAGACCCTCGCCCGCTTCCTGATCGGCAAGGTGGTCGTGTGCGAGACGCCCGACGGCGTGATCAGTGGACGGATCGTCGAGACCGAGGCCTACATCATCGGCGACGCGGCCAGCCACACCTTCCGGGGCATGACGCCCCGCACGCGTCCGATGTTCCTGGAGCGTGGCCACGCCTACATCTATCTGAACTATGGCGTGTCCTGGATGCTGAACGTCTCCAGCGAGGTTGAGGGGATCGGCGCCGGCGTGCTGATCCGGGCGCTGGAGCCGCTGGAGGGGATCGTGCTGATGCAGGCTCATCGCGGAACCGAAAAGCTGCGCGACCTGGCGCGGGGTCCGGGACGGCTGACCCAGGCGCTGCAGATCGGGCCTTGGGCCGATGGGATGGACCTGTGCGCAGAGGGGCCGTTGTGGCTGGCGCATGACGACCACGAGCCCGCCGACATCGGCCAAGGCGTGCGGATCGGCATCACCAAGGACGCGGACCGGCCGCTGCGGTTCTACGTGCGCGGCAGCCCGTTTCTCAGCGGAACACGGGCGCTGAACAGTTGAGGAGCTTGAGATGAGCGAAGTCGACGTCGAAACCGACGGCCCGGTCTGGACCGTCACCATCAACCGGCCGGACAAGCGCAACGCGGTCGATCCCGAAACCGCCCTACAGCTGCGGGCGGCGTTCGACGCCTTCGAGGCCGACGCGGTCGCCGCCGTGGCGATCCTGACCGGCGCGGGCGGGACCTTCTGCGCCGGCTTCGACCTGGCCGTGGCGGCCACCGGCGAAGGCGAGCGCTACGATCCGGAGGGCGAAGGGCCGATGGGGCCGACGCGGCGCCTGCTGTCCAAGCCGGTGATCGCCGCCGTCGAGGGCTATGCCGTCGCCGGCGGGCTGGAGCTGGCCCTGTGGTGCGATATGCGGGTCGCGGCCGAGGACGCGACCTTCGGGGTGTTCTGCCGGCGCTGGGGCGTGCCGCTGATCGACGGCGGCACGGTGCGGCTGCCCCGGATCGTTGGCCAGGGCCGGGCGCTGGACATGATCCTGACCGGTCGCGCCGTCGGGGCGGCCGAGGCGCTGAGCTGGGGCCTGGCCGATCGGGTGACGCCGACCGGGATGGCCCTGGAGAAGGCGACCGAACTGGCCCACCAGATCGCCGCCTTCCCGCAGCTGTGCCTGCGCGCGGATCGCGCCTCGACCTTCGCCCAGTGGGACAGCGACCTGACCGAGGCGCTCAAGGTCGAGGGCCGCGGCGGGGTCGAGCCCCTGCGGCGCGAGGCCCGGGCGGGCGCGGCGCGGTTCCGGGACGGCGCGGGCCGCGGCGGCCAAGCTGTGACAGACTGACGGCGACCTCGATTCGGCGAGTCCGCATGAAGCCTGTCATCATCTTCCAGCCCGGCATGGTCGGCGACCTCTTCTTCATCCAGAAGATCGTCAAGACCTACGCCCAGGACGGCCGCCGCGTGATCCTGCCGGTGCTGGCCAAGCACCGCTGGGTCTACGATACGCTGGTCCTGCCGCCCCATGTCGAGATCCCGATCCTCGACAACGAGGCCTTCGACTTCCGCGACGAGGTCATGTTCCTGCACGACAAGATCGCCCGCAGTCCGATCGAGGGGCCGAACTACACTTATCTGTCGCTGTTCTTCTCGTGGCGGTACGCGCCCGAGCAGACCATGGACCTGAAGTACGAGATCGCCGGCGTGGCGATGGACGACTGGGCCGACCATGTCGAGCTACGCCGCGACCGCGAGAAGGAAGAGCGCCTGTTCCGCGAGCTGGGCCTGGACGACGGCGTGCCCTACGCCCTGATCAACGAGACCTGCAGCAACCGCACCATCCCCTTCCCGCACCGCGCGCCCGAGAAGGAGGTGCGCCTGCGGTTCGTCGAGGGCTACAGCCTGGTCGACTGGAGCACGGTGATCGAGCGGGCGGCGCGGATCGCCTCGGTCGACACCTCACTGGTGCTGCTGGTCGAGATCCTGAAGATCCGCGGCGTGCCGCTGCACGTGGTGTCGCGCTACGAGCCGCCCAGCTTCCGTGAACTGATCAATGTGCTGAAGCTGGAGTGGCTGTTCTACTTCCAGGCCGAGCATCTGGCCTACGCCTGAGCATCGTCCAGCCAGCTGCGCACGACCATCGGGCCGAAGAAGAAGCCGATGCCGCAGAAGTCGGCGACCACGTCGAAGACGTCGGCGTCGCGGCCGATGATCGGCAGGGCCTGCAGGATCTCGATCGCCACGCCAAAGCCCAGCAGCACCGCGCCGATCTTCCAGAACCGGCTCCTGGGCAGGGCCAGCGTGGCCAGGAAGGTCAGGCCGTAGAAGACGATGAAGTGCTTGGCCTTGTCCCACGGGATCAGGCCCTTGGTGTCGTCCCCCGGCGCCAGGGCGGCGTAGAGCGTGAACGCCACGGCGGCGACGAACACGGCCAGGCCCAGCCGGTTGATCTTGCGGGGGATGAGCAGGGACATGGGATCCTGACAGGAAAAAGGGGAGCGCCGGCGGACCGGCGGCTCCCCTTACATGCACGAGATGACAGCGACTTCCAGGCGAAGCCGCCGTCGGCCTCAGAACGTCAGCGCGCGCGCTTCCTTCACGTGCGGCAGCGCCTGGATCTTGGCCAGCAGCTCGGCGGCCGGGGCCTGGTCGACGCCCACCAGCGCGATGGCGTCCGCGTCGGCCGACAGGCGGCCCAGGTTGAAGGTGGCGATGTTGACGCCCGCCTCGCCCAGCAGCATGCCCAGCGCGCCGATGAAGCCCGGCTTGTCCTGGTTGTTGATGTAAAGCATGGCCGGCGAGAAGGCCGCGTCCAGCTCCATGCCCTTGACCTCGACGACGCGCGGAGCGCCGGCGATCACCGTGCCGGCGAAGCTGCGCTTGCCCTTCTCGGTGGTGATGGTCACGCGCATCAGGCTGTCATAGGTGGGGCTGACTTCCTGGCGGCTCTCCGAGACGGTGATGCCGCGCTCCTTGGCGATGGCCGGAGCCGAGACCATGTTGATCTCGGCCAGCATCGGCTTCAGCACGCCGGCCAGGGCGGCCGAGGTCATCGGCTTGACGTTGAGGTTCGACACCTCGCCCTCGAAGGCGATGTCGATGGCGGTGATGCCGAAGTCGACCATCTGGCCGGCCAGGGCGCCGATCTTCTCGGCCAGGGCCACGAACGGCTTCAGCTTGGGGGCTTCTTCCGCGGTGATCGACGGGCTGTTGAGGGCGTTGGTGACCGCGCCGGTCAGCAGGTAGTCGCTGACCTGCTCGGCGACCTGCAGGGCCACGTTCTCCTGGGCTTCCGAGGTGCTGGCGCCCAGGTGCGGTGTGGCTACGACCTTGTCGCTGCCAAACAGCGGGTTTTCCTTGGCCGGCTCGGTGACGAAGACGTCGAAGCCGGCGCCGCCGACATGGCCGCTGTCGAGCAGCGTGCGCAGGGCGACTTCATCGACCAGGCCGCCGCGGGCGCAGTTGACGATCAGCACGCCCTTCTTGGTCTTGGCCAGGTTCTCGGCCGACAGGATGTTGCGGGTCTTGTCGGTCAGCGGGGTGTGCAGGGTGATGACGTCGGCGCGGGCCAGCAGGTCTTCCAGCTCGACCTTCTCGACGCCCATCTCGACGGCGCGCTCGGGCGACAGGAAGGGGTCGTAGGCGACGACCTTCATCTTCAGGCCTAGCGCGCGGTCGGCGACGATCGAGCCGATGTTGCCGGCGCCGATCAGGCCCAGGGTCTTGGCGTACAGCTCCACGCCCATGAAGCGGTTCTTCTCCCACTTGCCGGCCTGGGTCGAGACGTCAGCGGCGGGGATCTGGCGGGCCAGGGCGAACATCATGGCGATGGCGTGCTCGGCCGTGGTGATCGAGTTGCCGAAGGGCGTGTTCATCACGACGATGCCCTTGGCCGTGGCGGCCGGGATGTCGACGTTATCAACGCCGATGCCGGCGCGGGCGATGACGCGCAGGCGGTGGGCGGCGGCGATGACGTCCTTGTCGAGCTTGGCGCCCGAGCGGATGGCGACGCCGTCATAGTCGCCGATCACGGCGATCAGTTCGTCCTTGCTGAGGCCAACCTTGATGTCGAAGTCGACGCCGCGGTTCTTGAAGATGTCGACGGCGGCGGGGCTAAGCTTGTCGGCGATGAGGACGCGGGGAGCGGTCATGTGGGGGATTCCTTGCGGAGAATGTCTGTGAAAGCCCCCTCCACCGCCGTTCGGCGGTCCCCCTCCCCCAAGAGGGGGA